>Ga0160428_1000279_pt1 | contig 61351 bp, 34 predicted proteins | sample SolpanmetagenomM_FD_108198 | JGI IMG/M metagenome (GOLD analysis project Ga0160428, IMG submission 108198) | Solar panel surface microbial communities from Lawrence Berkeley National Laboratory, California, USA - M | ecosystem: Engineered > Built environment > Solar panel > Unclassified ... | reverse complement strand
GTCAACACGGGCTATGGTAAACTGCTCAAAAACTACGACGCGTATTACCCGTTGCGGCCCGGCGAACAGCTGACCATCGAACGCATTCGGATGTACGATGGCAGCGGTACCAACATTGACGCGCCCCTGACTATTTCGATCATTACCGAGAGTTGGGAGCGTATTCCCATTGCCCGCTTTATCGGCGATAAGTATAACACCTGGGTTGGCCCGGACCCGACGCAGCCCGATGTATTCGATCTGAAAACACCCATCAGCAACGCCCGCTTTCTGGTCATCAACACGTCGGGGGCTTACCCCACCGAACTCGAATTCTACGGCACGTACCAGCCCGGCACCGACCCGACGGCCCCATCTATCCGGCATACGCTGCTGAGTCAGCAACTGGGCGTCAATGCGTTTGAGTGGAACATCGAAAGCGCCGACGTCCCCTGGCAGGTCGATGAAACCCGGATTCCGCTCCTGAAAGGCTTTTCGGCCATCCGGCACTATATGGACTGGGAAAAGCTGGAATCGACGCCGGGTCAGTACACTTTCAACCCGACCTTCAGCGGCAACTGGAACTACGACGCCATCTACCAGCGCATGCAGTCGGAAGGTATCGAGGTGCTGGCCTGCCTGAAAACCCTGCCCAAATGGCTCGAAAACACCTACCTGGAGGGGCAGCGCGACTATGAGAACGTACCGGCCGTTTACGGGCGCGACCTCACCAAACCAGCCTCGTACATCGAGCAGGCAAAGGTCGCGTTTCAGTACGCAGCCCGGTACGGCAGCAACAAAGCCGTTGACCCGAGTTTGGTAAGCGTCAGCCCTGTGAAAACCTGGGCGGGGGTCAACACGGTAAAAATTGGGCTGGGCCTGATCCGGTACATCGAATGCGACAACGAGCGCGACAAAACCTGGAAGGGCCGCAAAGCCTACCAGACCGCCCGCGAGTATGCCGCGAACCTGTCGGCCTTCTACGACGGGCATAAAAACACGCTCGGGCCGGGTGTTGGGGTAAAGAATGCCGATCCGGCCATGATCGTCGCCATCGGTGGGCTGGCCGCGTCGACTACCGATTACGTGCGGGGGATGATCGACTGGTGCCGCGAATTCCGGGGCTATAAGCCCGACGGCAGCATCGATCTCTGCTGGGACATCATCAATCAGCACCTCTACGCCAACGACGCCGGTACGTCGCAGGATGGGGGCAGCACACGCGGGGCCGCGCCGGAGCTATCAGGCGTGGGCGCGCAGGCTGCGGCTTTCGTGAAGCTATCGCACGAACTGGCCAACGACCGGCCCGTCTGGATCACCGAAGCCGGTTACGACACCAATCCCGGTAGTCCACTGCGGGCCATTGGCGTTGGCGGCAAATCGGTTCAGGAAACGCAGGCCGACTGGATACTCCGTACGGCACTGCTATATAACCGGGTGGGCGTCGACCGGTTGTTTTTTTACCAGCTGTACGACGAAGATCCGGCCAATCCGACCCAGTTTAGTTCGATGGGCCTGCTCAACGACGACAAAACCCGCAAGCCCGCTGCCCAGTATCTGCGGCAGGCCAATGCGTTGCTGGGCGCGTACCGTTTCGCCGATACCGTAGGGGTAACCAACGGCCCCACCCGACTGATTATCGATCGGTATGAACCCGGCCCGGCGGTAACGGGCACGGGCGAGCGACGGTCGGCCTACGTACTGCTGATTGGCGATGAACAGGGACGCTCCGGGGCCTACGCGCTGCCGGTTGCGCGGGGCGACACGGTGCAGCTCTGCGTACCTACCCCCGGCCGCAGCACAATGGTCCGGACACGGCTCGTCAGCCAGAACGGTAGTGTTCTGATTCCGGTGAGCGAAACCCCCGTCTTTGTGATGCCGGGAGCTGGCCCCCCACTGGACAACGACATCAGCCCCGATTTATCGACGATACAGGTTTTCCCCAACCCCACAACCGATTACGTCGACCTCGTACTGACCAACGACAGTCAGGAGCCGGTGCAGATAAATGTGATTAGCCCCACCGGTCAGCTTCACCGGTCGGTACGCTTTCAGAAGCCAGAGTCCTCCCTGTCAGCACGCATCAGTCTGGCGGGTATGCCGTATGGCGTGTGCCTGCTCGATATTCGACAGGGTCAAAGTCGGGTGGTACGGAAAATAATTCACGTTCAATAGATTACGAAATACCAAAGTTGTAGTCTACATAGAGTGGCAAGGTTTTTTCTGTATCCTGTTTCCCAGAGTAGCTAAACTACCGTAACCGCCAGCTACGCTTATTCCGACAATGAGTAACAAAGACAAAGCCATGAACGGTGGCAAATGGATTACGATTGCAACCGTAATCTCCACCGTTTTTCAGTTTGCACAGGTGGCCGTACTAGCCCGGCTGCTCATACCCGCCGACTTTGGTATCGTCAGTATCAGCAACCTCGTCATCGGTTTTTTTACCATTTTCTCCAGCCTGGGGTTTTCCAATTCCATCATTTACAAGCAGGAAAGCGACCGCCGGGTACTGTCGACGCTGTATTACCTCAACCTGATCGTCGGGGTCATTATTTTCGTAGCTGTTTACCTGAGTACGCCCCTGATCGTTTCGTTCTATAAGGAGCCGAAACTGGCGGAAGTCGTTCACCTGTCGTCGTACTACTTTCTGATCGTGTATTTTGGGCAGCTGTACCTGTTTCTGCTGCAGAAAGAACTCAAGTTTCGCGCCGTGGCGATTATCGACATTCTGGGTACGGTAATCGGGTCGATTGTGACGGTGACACTGGCGTACAACGGGTTCCATGAACTATCGCTCATCATTGGCTCACTGGTCAATCAGACGATCAAGACCGTATTCCAGGTTGTTTTCGGATTACCGTATTTCTTCCCGACGCTGGCCTTCGACATGCGCAACATCGGCGAACACCTGCGCTTCGGGTTGTTCAATCTCGGCGATGGCCTGCTGGGCTTTATTCAATCGAACGCCGACAATATTTTCATCGGCGGTATGCTGGGTGTGAAGCTACTGGGCTATTACACGATTGCGTATCAGCTGTCGATTTTCCCAATTACCAAGCTGAACCCGATCATTCTGCAGGTGGCCTACCCCATTCTGGCGAAGATGAAGGAAAGCACGGCGGAGCTAAAAAAATCGTACCTGAAAATTCTGGACTTCGTCAGCTACTGCAACATGCCGCTGCTGGCGGGGCTGTTTATTACGGCCGAAAGTGTGGTGCCGCTCTTCTACGGACCCGGTTGGGACAAGACGATCGAACTGATCCGCATCTTCGTGTTCGTAGGCTGGTTTACCTGCCTGAGCCACCCACTGTTTACGCTCGCGTTTACGAAGGGCAAACCCAACCTGCTGTTTTACCTGAACGTGGTCACACTGATCGTGAAGCTCCCGCTGGTTTATTTCCTCGGCACCTACTTCGGCGTGATGGGTATCGCCACCGCTTTTCTGCTGGCAACGCTGTTTAACCTGATCGCCAACTTCTGGGTGGTTCACTACCTGATCGGTGATTTCTTCGGTGCGTTTCTGCGCAACATCGCCTGGCCAACGGCTTTCTGTCTGCTAATGGTACTGGTCGTCTTTGTCTACAAGCAATTCGTAGGATACGAAGGCATGGTCAACACCATCGTTCAGGTCGTGCTCGGTGGCCTGACGTACGGCCTGCTGACGCTGAACTACAAACTGTCGTTCAGCGAGTTAAAAACGTACCGGCAATCGTTGTTGTCTTGAACTGTGATTTTTGTGATTTATTGATTACGCTGATTGTTCTGAACCGCCGGGTGGCCCCGTATGATTTTCGTGATTACTTTGATTCCCCTGATTTCAAAAAGAATCACAGTCTATCAGCGTAATCACAAAAATCATAGTTCAGAACAATCAGCGTAATCAATAAATCAGAAGAATCACAGTTCAAGACATGGAGCATTACAAACAGCTGTACACAACGCCGGACGACTTACCCGACCGATGGGCAGGGCATACGTTTGAGCAGTGTACGTTTGAGAAGCTGAGCCCGACGCAGACGATGCTGGCGGGTGCCAATTTTATCGATTGCCGGTTCGAGCAGTGTATGCTGATTCGCTGCATTGTCAAACAGACGCAGTTCAACGATGTCGTTTTCAGTGGCTGCGCGGTGCAGGGTATTGACTTTGGCACCTGCAACCCGTTCGGCTTTCATGCTGATTTTCTGGCCTGTCAGCTCGATCAAAGTATTTTTCTCAACCGGCGGCTGGTAAAGGCCAGCTTCGTGGAGTGCTCGATCAAAAGCGTACTATTCATCCGCTGCGATCTGACCGGGGCTATTTTCGACCGCTGTGATCTTGAACTCGCTAAGTTTGACGACAATACGTTGAATCAGGCCGACTTTTCGACCTCGTTCAACATCACGCTCGACCCCGACGTAAACCGATTAAAGAAGGCGAAATTCTCGCTCTACAGCCTGCCCGGCCTGTTGACGAAGCATAATCTGACCATCAAATCCTGACCGCTGATTTGTGCTGAACTGTGATCGTTCTGAACTATGATTTTTTGATTACACGGATAGACTATGATTTTCTTAATCTGTGAAATCCACTAATCAGGAAAATCATAATTCAGAAAGAATGGCTGAATCTATTCGATCATAGCCTATCCGTGTAATCATAAAAATCATAGTTCAGAATAGCCACAGGTTACGGCCTGGAACACTGGTCCATCGCACGCTGTAGCACCTGGGCAAACACCTTGTCGTTGGGGGGCATCATCATCATCTGGTGGTCGCCCGGCACGTCATGAACCCGTACCTGCCTGGCGTATTTTCCCCAGCCCAGCGACTGTCTATCCTCCACGAAATAAATCCGGCTCTGCGCTTTAAAGAGATCGATAACCCCGTCGTAGGGTTTGAACCGGTAGTTTTCGTAGGCGGTCTCGTGCTTCTCCATGATCCGGTTCAGGTGTTCAAGCCCCGGCTCCTGTTGTGGCGTTTCGTAAAAGCCGATCCGTTGCATCAGCGACCGGGCAAATGCCAGCTGATAACGAATCGTCTGCCCCGGATTCTTCAGTAGCGATGCCCCTATCCAGCGTAGTTTAGGTAACTGCCGGGTGGCCCGCCACCAGAATCTGGCTCCTGTCGACCAGTGTCGGATCGACGGTTCGGCATTGGTATCGAACATCGCCAGCATCTTCACCGACTTCCCCATTGCCCGTAGCTGCTGCGCCATCTCGAGGGCTACATACCCCCCAAACGAATAGCCGGCAACAGCATAGGGCCCATCGGGATTCTGCTGCAGGATTTCGCTGATGTAAAACGCGGCAATGTCCTCCATACGATCAAACGGCTCGTCGGTCCCATCAAGACCCCGGGCCTGTAATCCGTAGATGGGCTGGTCGGGGTCCATGTACGACACCAGGCTGTTGAAATTCAGTAGATTAAGACCGATACCGTGGATGATATAAATGGGCGTCTTGCTGCCTTCCGGCCGAATCGGCACCAGCGATTTCCAGTGCGTAGCCGGTTTATCGGCGTCAAACAGCAGGGCCAGTTTCTGAATGGTTGGCGCGGTCATCAGCGTCGACAGGGGGAGTCGGCGACCAGTTACGGTTTCGAGTTGCGTCATCACCTGCACGGCAATCATCGAGTGGCCACCCAGCTCAAAAAAATCGTCGTCCAGACCAATCTGCGTCAGTCCCAGTGCCTCGCTCCAGATCTGGGCAATCTGCTTTTCGATGGGGCTCGTCGGCTGCGGCTTTCCGGGCAGGTCGGTCGGCGCGCCGGGTTTCGGCAGGGCTTTCCGATCGATTTTGCCGTTCGGCGTAATCGGCCATTGATCGATCCGTACAAAATCGGCCGGAACCATGTAGGCCGGCAACACATCGCGCAGCTGATTTTTCCAGTCGCCGACACGGCTGATAAACGTACCGTCGGTCAGTTCGGGAGCCAGCACGTAAGCCACCAGCCGCCGGTCGCCGGGGCGGTCTTCCCGCGCCATCACCAATGTTTCACGAACACCATCCTGCTTCAGCAACACCTGTTCGATTTCGCCCGGTTCGATGCGGTAGCCGCGAATCTTGATCTGCTGATCGATACGGCCCAGACAGTTGATTTCGCCGTCGGGCATGAACAGACCCAGATCGCCGGTGCGGTACATGCGCGCGCCGGGCGTAGCACTGAACGGATCGGCGACAAACTTTTCGGCGTTCAGTTCGGGGCGGTTCAGGTAGCCCCGCGCTACACCATCGCCCGCCAGATACAACTCACCCGCCACCCCGTCGGCTACCGGCTGTTGCTGTTCGTCGAGAATATAAATCTGCGTATTGTGGATGGGCCGGCCAATGGTAATAAGCTCGTCGGTGGGGAGAATCTGCTTTCCTGACGAGTAAATCGTTGTTTCGGTCGGGCCGTACATATTCCACAGCGATGCGCAGCGGGCAGTCAGTTTCTGGGCCAGGTCTTTCGGCAGTGGCTCACCACAGCACAGTACCTTCACCGGCAGCGGTTGCTCCCAGCCAGCGGCCAGCAACATTCGGTACGTAACGGGTGTCGCCTGAATCAGGCTAATCTGCTGATCGCTCAGCATCTGTAGCAAAGCACGACCGTCGCGGGTGGTTTCGGCATCGGCCAGCACCAGCGTTGCGCCCGTCAGCAGGGGCAGGTAAAGTTCCAGCCCGGCAATGTCAAACGAAATAGTCGTAACCGCCAGCAACCGGTCATCGGGTGTGATACCGGGCCAGTCGATCATGCTATCGAGCAGATTGACCAGGCTACGGTGTTCGATCTGCACGCCCTTTGGCCGACCCGTCGAGCCCGACGTGTAGAGGATGTACGCCAGATCACGGCCATTCAGCGGCAGATCGGGGGCGGTTTGGGGCAAGTCAGCCGATTCGGTCAGCAGCGTTTCAATCAGGCGTTCGGGTGTTTGCCCCCCTACCCCACCGCGCCCGTATTTGCGGGACGTCAGCAACAGTTTCGCGCCCGAATCGGCCAGCATAAACGCGATACGATCCTGCGGGTAATCGGGATCCAGCGGTACATAGGCAGCACCGGCCTTCATCACGGCCAGCAGGGCTACCAGCAGGTCGGGGGTACGGTCGAGCAATACGCCCACCACATCGCCCCGACCGATACCCGTCCGATGCAATGCCTGCGCCACCTGACTCGAAGCCAGATCGAGTTCGCGATACGTACGCTGCTGATTCCCAGCGACCAGCGCGACTTTGTCGGCAAACCCTTCGGCCGTTTTAGTCAGCAACTGTGTTAGCGGCTGATTGTCAGGATAAACAGCCGTCGTATCGTTCCAGCCAGCGATTTTTTGCAGCAGCTCGCGCTGATTGCCCAGGGCTATATCGCCAATACGAACGGCGGGATTGTCGACAACCGTTTCCAGCAGCGTCTCGAAACCAGCCATCATCCGGTCGATGGTATCGGGCCGGAACAGCTGCGTATTGTACGACCATTCCATCGTCAGATCAGCTACCGATCCGCCAATGTTCAGAAATAATTCGACCGTTTCGTAGGCGCGGGGGTTGCTGATAAACCGGTACGTCAGCCCCTCGAAAGCAATGCCTTCGATTAGGCCGAGATCGACGTTGACGAGTACCGGCACCATCGGCACGCGTGCGGGATCGCGGGGGATGGTCAGTTTTTTGAGCAGACTGCCAAACGTCAGTTGCTGGTGCTCAAACGCGTCGAGCAGCTCGCCCCTGCGTACGCGCAGGTAGTCGACAAACGTCAGATCGGGTTGCGGCCGACTGCGGAGGGGCAGCAGGTTGACGCAGTGCCCGACCAGCCGCTGATTATCCGTGGCCGATTGCCCGGCCGTGGGCAGACCGACGATCAGGTCGGTTTGGCCCGTCAGCCGTTGCAGCAACACCTCGAAGGCAGCGATCAGCGTCGTTACGAAACTGGCACCAGCTTTGGCCCCTACCTTACGCAGGGCCTGTCCCAGGTCGGCCCGCAACGGGTAATCCTGCCGGGCACTTTGAAAGGTACGCAGGGCCGGACGGGGCCAGTCGGTCGGCAGATTCACCGTCGGCACCGTGTCCCGGTACAGGTCGAGCCAGTACTGTTCGGTCTGCCGGTAAGCCGGGCTATCGGCGTACATCAGCTGTTGGTGGGCGTATCCACTAATCTGGGGCGGTCCGGACAGGTTGACGGGCCGGTGCTGCACCAGGCCGGAATACATGCGACCCAAATCCTGCAACATAATCCCCAGCGACCACCCGTCACAAACGATATGGTGCGCCGTCAGCACAAACAGATGATCGAGTTCGCCGAGTCGAAACAGGCCCGGTTTGAGCAGCGGCCCGTTGAGCAGATCGAATCGGTGTTCGGCATCGGCCCGCACATAGTCGGCCGTTAGCTGCTGCTGGGTGGCTGGCGACTGCTCACTGATATCCCGATAGTAGAGCGGAATTTGCCGTTCCGAAAAAATAAGCATCTGCTGCCCATCGGCACTGAACGCCGACCGCAGGGCTTCATGTCGCTGAATCAGCTGTTGCAGCGCCCGCTCGAACATCAGCCGGTCGAGCCGTCCCGAAAACCGGAGGGATACCGACTCATTATAGGCCCGGCTGGCATCATCGCCCCCCAGCAGACAGGATGCCCATAGTTCCTGCTGCGGTTCAATCGTCGGAGCTAGTAAGGCAATGGGCGGTCCCGCAAAGGGATCAAAATCAACGGCTGTTATCTGTACGTTTGTAGAACTATCCACCATGCCTCAGGCCATTAGGTCAACCTGTAAATATGCACCAGGCCGTTCAGGATCGGGCAAAAACCAAGCCGGGTTCCCCGCCGGGTCACGACCCAATCTGGCCCCGACCACAGGCGGCTTCGTCTGATACAGGGCTGATTCGGCACTGACCAACGGCGTGGGCGCTGCGACTTTGCCGGGGAAAAACGTCGCATCGATCATCGTGTCAACACTACGACAGAACGCGTCGATCACCGTATTTATCTCCTCGTCGGTATGCGCTTCGGTCATGAAGCAGGGGAACCCATCCCACACGTGAATCCCTTTTTCGCGCATCAGCGTGAACAGCAGTTCAGCGTACGGTACGTCTTCGGTAAACTTGAGTTTCCAGAGCGACCCGAAATGAGCGATAAACATGGGGAGCTGCCGCTCAGTCAGGTAGGCGTTCAGCGTATCGGCCAGGTAGGTTGTCTTACGGGTCAGGGCCTGCTGTAGCCCCACGCCCTGCTCGCGCAGGTGCAGCATCGACGCTTTGGCAGCGGCCAGCGCCAGCGGGTGCCGCACAAACGTCCCGGCAAAATACGTCACGCCCACTTCAGGTGCCGACGCGTCGCCGTACTGCCAGAAGCCTCCATCGAGCGCGTCCATGAACGACCGCTTTCCGGCGATGACACCGATCGACATACCAGCCCCGGCGACTTTACCGTAGGTCGCCATGTCGGCGCGGATACCGAGCAGGGCCTGCGCCCCGCCCAGGTGCATGCGGAAGCCGGTGATGACTTCATCGAAAATCAGCGCTGAACCCGACGCGGCTGTAATCGACCGCAGTTCGTTCAGGAAATCGATCGGGACAAATTCCGGGCGTCGGCTTTGTATCGGCTCGACCAGTACGGCCGCCAGCTCGTCGGCCCGCTCCCGGATGATCCGCAGACTTTCGTCGGTACCGTAATCCAGGATAAGCATATTCTGAACCACGTTGGCCATGATGCCCGATGCCGCCGGGAAGGTCTTCAGCTTTTTGGAGCCACGCACCAGCACTTCATCGACAATACCGTGGTATGAACCCGCGAACGCCACGATCAGCGACCGGCCGGTAATCGTCCGGGCAACGCGCATCGCGCCCAGCACCGCTTCAGAGCCGGTGTTGCACAGGGCTACCCGCTCCGAGCCGGTCAGTTCGCAAACCAGCTGGCTAACTTCACCGGCCAGTTCGTGCTGCGGTCCAACTTCAAAGCCTTTTTCGATCTGCTCGTGCAGGGCTTTTTTGATAAAGTCAGGCTGATAGCCGAACATATTGGAACCGAAGCCGTTCAGCACGTCGATGTATTCGTTGCCGTCAACGTCCCACAACCGGCTTCCCGCCGAGCGGTTGACAACGATAGGGTATACGATTTCCTTCGTCAGCGGACGGAAGCCCGACACCACACGCGGATCGGCCATCTGCGCCCGATGTTGCTGCGCATAGGCTTTACTACCGGCCGTTTTGCTGTTGTACCGCTGCGTAAGCTGATCGAGAAATTGCTGCTGTGTTCCCGTCAGTTCCAGTGCCTGCCGCTCGATTTTAGCCGTTGCACCAAATGGCTTTTTGTGTTCAGCCGCTTCTTCCGGCGTCAGTTCGCCCGTTGTCGGTACGGATAGCGTAGCGGGTTTTGCCGGCGGGGCTGGTGGTACTACAGGTTGCTGCACCGCTACCGGTTGTGGCGTCGGAACAGGCGTAGCTACTGGCGCAGGCTGTACAGGAACGCCCTGCATCAGGGCCACCTGCCGGGCCAGCAACTGAAGCTGCTGAGCGATCAGTCCCAGCGCGGAATCGCCACCGATTATACCGACGGGTACATTGCTGGGCGCTGCCATCACCGGCATAGGGGCTGGCATAACGGGTGGTGCAACCGGCGCAGGCTGACTAACCGGTGACGCGACTGGCACAGCAACTGGTGCTGGCGCGTACTGATCGGGGGGTAGCTGCTGATCGAGAAAAGCGGCCAGCTCATTCGGACTGGTCAGATCAGCGGTTAGCTGCCGGAAGGTGATGGGCGTACCAAACTCGTTCCGGAGCGTGATAGCCATTTGTGTCAGCAGCAAGGAATCGAAACCGAGTTCAAGAAAGCTTGTTTCGGGTGATACGTCGGCCATTTCGATACCCGACGCATCCTCCAGTAGTTGATAGATTTTTTTGATAAGGACAGGTGTACGCATGGGTGGTGTAGAGTGATTTTTCGTCGATTGATTCGTGCTGTAGGAAGGGGAAAGATCAGTAATTATCGACTGACTAACGGGGGCGTCGATCCAGCAGCGACGCCGGTCAAACGCGTAAGTCGGCAGTACCACGCGGTGCCTGTTCTGCCCGGCATAGAACGCCTGCCAGTCGATGGGCAGACCATGCAGGTACAGTTGACCGAGCGTAGTCAGGAGTGCGTCATAGGTGGCTTTGTCGTCGGCCTGCGTTGCCAGTCCAGCCAGGGCCGTTATCAATCGACCACTCGCCTGTTGTTTTGCCAGCGTAGCCATCGAACGGCCCGGTCCGGTTTCCAGCAATACCGGCTGATCGAGCGTCAGAATTGTGTCGAGCGCGTCGGCAAAACGTACCGTTGCCCGCAGGTGCGTCGCCCAGTAAGCTGGGTCGGTCGCCTGCGCATCGGTCATAAACGTGCCCGTCACCGTCGACACGATCGGCTTCTGTGGCCGATTGAGTGAAATTGTTTTAACGATCTCGGCGAACTGGGGCACGATAGCATCCATCATCGCTGAATGGAACGCATGACTGGTTGCCAGCGGCCGATTAGGTAGTTCGCGCTCGTCGAGCAACCGGGCAAAGTCGGCAATGTCCTCATCCTGCCCCGCTACCACGCACAGATGGCGGCTATTGATGGCCGCAACCGACAGCGTATCCGGCAACAACGGCTGAAGCTGATCGATACCCAGCCGCACCGACAGCATACTACCGCGTGGCTGTTCGCTGACCAGCCGCCCACGGGCCGCGACGAGCCGTAAGGCATCCGGCAACGTGAACACGCCCGCCAGATGAGCCGCCACGAACTCGCCGACGCTGTGACCACACAGAATCGACGGCTCAATGCCCCAGCTCATCCAGAGCCGGGCCAGGGCATATTCAGTTACGAACAGAGCCGCCTGCGTGTAGCGTGTATTACGCAACTGCTGCTCGGCTTCCGAGCTGATGGTATCGGGATACAGCACCTGCCGAATGTCGACGTCGAGATGCGCATGCAGGTGTTCGGCGCAGTCGTCGATCGCCTGCCGGAACGTGGGTTCGTAGTCGTACAGCGCCCGACCCATGTTCAGGAACTGCGCACCCTGCCCCGGAAACACAAACACCACATCGCCGGGCGCGCGGTTCAGCGTCTGGGTGTTGATGCCCGGCTTGCTGGCCAGCGTCTGGGTTAGCTCATCGGCTGAGGCAGCAACAGCAAACTGGCGGTGCGCGTAACCGGGACGGGTCAGGGGCAGCGTAAACGCAACGTTGGCCAGAGCGGGTGCGTCGGCCTGTTGCAGGTAAGTGGCTAATTGCTGTGTATAGGCGTCCCGGCTGGCAACCGACTTTGCCGACCATGTCAGCAACTGAACAGGCCGCGCGGGTTTGTCGCTGACCGGTTCCGCAATAGTTTCCGCGAACTCTTCCAGCACCACGTGAACATTGGTTCCCCCCACTCCAAACGAACTCACCCCGGCCCGACGTGGATTCGTCCGGCGTGGATTCGCCCGGTGGGGAGTCGTTTGATCTGGCGCTGTTTCGTCTTCCTGTGTCCAGTCGCGCAGGGTTGCGTTGACGTAAAACGGACTGTTGGCGAAGTCGATGGCCGGATTGGGTCGCTCGTAGTTGATCGACGGCGGTAGCTGCCGGTAGTGCAGACTCAGCACCGCTTTTATCAATCCGGCTACACCCGCTGCCTGCGTTAGGTGGCCCATGTTGCTTTTGATCGAGCCAATGGCGCAGTACTGATTCCGGTCCTGCGGGCCGAAAGCCGCCGTTAGCCCTTCAATTTCGATCGGGTCGCCAACGGGAGTAGCCGTACCGTGCGCTTCGACGTAGCTGATCGTAGCCGGATCGATCTGCGCATCGGCGAGGGCCATCCGAATCGAACCGGCCTGCCCATCGGCGTTGGGTGCCGTAAAGCTGCCTTTATTACCCCCGTCGTTGTTGACACCGATACCTTTGATAACCGCGTAAACCGTATCGCCGTCGCGCCGGGCGTCGTTCAGTCGCTTCAGCAGCACTACCCCCGCCCCGTCGCTGAAGACGGTACCGGTCGAGTCGGCGTTGAACGAGCGGGTGTGCCCGTCGCTACTGAACATAGCCCCTTCCTGGTACAGATGCCCACTGTTGACGGGGGCCGTGATGCTGGCCCCACCCGCCAGCGCCACTTCGCATTGCCCGCTACGCAAACTTTGCACGGCCTGCGTGATCGCCAGCAATGAAGTCGAACAGGCCGAGTAAACGCTGACGGCGGGACCACTAAGATTCAACTGATAAGCCGTCCGTGACGCGATGTAATCTTTTTCGTTGACGGTCATGGCCTGAAACGAACCGACCTGCGCCACCACATCGGGATTGGCCAGAACGTTGTTCAGGTAATACGTATTGTTGCCGCAACCCGCAAACACCCCCACCCGACCGCCGTACAGGTCGGGTAGGTAGCCAGTCGTTTCGAGGGCTTCGTAAGCGATTTCCAGAAAGATGCGCTGCTGGGGGTCCATTACCTGCGCGATGGCAGGGGTCAGCCCGAAAAAGCGGGCGTCGAACTGATCGGCCCCGTCGATGACGCCCCGCGCTTTTACGTACTGCGGGTTCTGGCGCATCGACACCGGAACAGCCACGTCGAGTTCGGCGTCGGTGAAAAACCGGGTGGTTTCCCGCCCTTCCTTCAGCAACGACCACAGTTCATCGATGGTACTGGCTCCCGGAAAACGGCCGCTCATGCCAATCACCGCCACATCAGTATCGTCGGCAGTGGTACGGCGGGGAGCGGTTAACTCAGATTGCGGCTGTCCATTTCGGACGTTGGTTGTCGGCTGGATAAAATCAGCCAGCGCACCCGCTGTCGGGTATTGGTATAGTTTAGTGATGGGTACGGTAAAGCCGTGTTGCTCCAGAGCCGCGATAGTCTGCTGCGCCAGCAGGGAGTTACCACCCAGTTCGAAGAAATTATCGTCAAGCCCCACGGGGTCCAGTTGCAGCCATTCGGCCCACATACCAACAATTTCTTTCTCCAATGCCGTGCGGGCCGGGCGGAACAAGGTTGTCAGGTCGGGGCGGCTGTGGGCGGGTGGAGGTAGCTGTGCCTTGTCGACTTTACCGCTTGTGGTACGGGGCAGGTCATCGAGCCGGACGTAATACGTCGGCAGCATGAAATCAGGCAACCGCTCGGTTAGTGCCGCACGGAGCAGCGGAACGGAAAAATCAGCCGCCGGAACGACTACATAGGCCACCAGTCGCTTGTGGCCGGGTACGTCTTCCCGCGCCACGACGACAGCCTGCTGTACGGTGGCCTGCTGCGCCAGTACTACTTCGATCTCGCCCAGCTCAACCCGGTTCCCCCGAATCTTTACCTGCGTATCGCGCCGACCGTGAAAGTCGAGCGTACCGTCGGGCATGAACCGGGCCAAGTCGCCGGTGCGGTAAAGTTTGGTGGGGCCAAACTGCGGGTGCTGCCAGTCGATAAAGGCGTCGGCGGTGCGGTCAGGCTGGTTGAGATAGCCATTAGCCAAACAAACGCCCGCAATACCGATTTCGCCAATCTCGCCCTCGCCCACCGGCTCAAGCTGTTCGTTGATAATGATGACCCCACAGCCCGGCACCACCCGCCCGATACTCGGCAGTTGAGGCCAGTTCAGCGCATCGCCCTGAAGCCGGTTTTCCGTCACCCAGACGCTTGCTTCGGTCGGGCCGTACACATTCATCAGCGCACAACCCGGCAGAGCGTCGAAAAACTGCGCAATGGCCGGGGTTATTTTAAGCAGTTCGCCACCGGTGATGATCTCCAGCAGGTGTGCCGGAAAACGGCGGCTGGCGACGGCAGACTCGGTCAGGTATTGCAGCACCACATACGGCAGAAATACCCGGTTGATCTGCTCCTGTTCGATGTAATCGAGTAGCCGACCCGCGTTGAGTCGGTACGAATCGTCGACGAGGTGAACGGTGCCGCCCGTCAGTAGCGGTACAAAGATTTCCTGAAACGAAGCGTCGAAACTCAGGTGACAGAACTGAAGTGTCTGCAAGCCCGGCTGACCGGCCCAGCGGCTCACTTGATTGAGCAGCATATTGACCAACCCCCGATGCGTCAGGCAAACACCCTTTGGCTTGCCCGTCGAGCCCGACGTATAGAGTACGCAGGCCGTTTCGCTCTGCACTGTAGCGGGTTGCGATGGACCATCGAAGGCTACACCCGGCCGAATTACGTGCAGGCCCAGTTCGGCAAACAACGGCTCGTCAACGGTCGTTGACAGGCAGTATTGCACACCCGAATCGTTGATGAGCTGCCGCAGGCGGGCGTCGGGATATGTGGGATCGAGCGGCAGGTAGGCTTTGCCGGCTTTCAGAATGGCCAGCACACCGACAACCATATCGGTACGGCGTGTGCAACTAATTCCCACCAGCTGACTATCGGAAGCTACCCGGAGAATAGCCTGACTAAGCACATCGGACTGCTCATCCAGCTGCCGGTACGTCAGGGTTTCGTCGAACATCCGCACGGCAATCGTGTCGGGGGCTGTACGTGTCATTGCATCGGCAACCAGCCGATGCACAGTGAACGAGTCAGGCGAAGACTGTAGCGATACAGCAGATGCGGGGTCTGACATACATCTTTTTTAATTGAAAGAGGCTAGAAGACGTCGGATCGAGTCGGGTACTACTTACCGGTTTGAGCGCGTCGGCTGCAACGACCGTTCGGTGTCGCTGTCGGTGCGCGGGGGGCGTTCGCTGAAATCGGCCTGTCTCGGCACATCGACGTAATTATCGTCGACTCGATTCAGTACCGTTAGCAGGGGCTGATTGGTGACCCGCAGGTACAGACTTAACAGCTGCTTTTCGGCCCGGCCCCACGCACTCTGCGAATCGACCACCAGCATCGACAATACGCTGGCTTTGAGGAGGTACACCGGAATCTGATTGCTCATCAAAGCGGGCAGTTCAAGCACGATCCGGTCGAACTGCGACGCGTCGAAGCCGCTTTCCGCGTCGATCAGGTAGTCAAACCCCGTTACATTCATAAAGTCGGGCCGGATGGTATACGGAAAGTACGTCACGCCCGGCCGGTCCTGCCGTCGTTCGCGGCCGCTTTGCCGGGGGTAGCAGTAGGCCACCTGCTGATCGGCGTTGGCGTAGGCATCGATCAGGCCATTGGCGAGCCACGTTTTACCCTGCTTCGCCCGTACACTGAACAGCGTGATGAGCGGGGGATACGGCTTGCCAGCCGCCTGCGCAATTTCGATGTTGATGGTGTTGATTAACTGCTCCATCATGGCCCGCGACGCCCGGGTTATTTTCGAATACACCTGCGGCTTGCGTACCACCGGGAACTGCGCCGTCAGTGGGCGACCCAGTAATACTTCGGCCTGTTCGGGCGACTGAATCCGCTTGTCGAGCCAGAAGCGCAGAGCCAGCAGCAGCAGGGCCAGAAACAACCCAACGCCACCGCCCACAACGACCAGCTGCATCCGCTTCGAGGACAGGGGCGACAATGGATAATCGGGGGCATCGAGCACTTCGAGTTTCCCGCCCACAGCTACGTCCTGCCGACGGGTCCGCGACTGCTCGACGTTCTGCAACAGGGCCAGGTATTCTTTTTCCGAAATTTCCAGATCGCGGTTCAGTTGCCGCAGCTGCGACCCCAGCGGCCCGAACTGATTAGTTTTGGCCTGGTATTCGTTCCGGCGCTTTTCGTACACTTTGAGCCGCGCTACCGATTCTTCGTACTCCAGGGTTTTGGCCATCCAGTCGTTCAGCATCGTCTGGGCAGGCATGGCGTCGGGCGTATTTCCCGCCGATGACATCTTTTGCGCGCTGGCTTTCAGATCGTTCGACAGTTGATCGACATTGGCCTGCAACCGGGTAACCGCTGCCCGCGACTGACCGTAGGCTTTCGCATTCGATAGCTGACTTTCAGCCGCCGTCAGCCGACGCTGTTTGTCGCTCAGTTCGTTGGTATTGGCGGTTGCGTTGCCCTGCTTCGCCAATTGCCGGGCTACCGCATCGACGGCGGCTTTGGCAGCATCCCGCTGCATCAGTTCGCGGTTGTAATCCTGATCGAGCGACTCGCGTGAAGCCGCTACGTTACGGGCTTCCTCGTCATAATCGAGCACTTTGTTGCGCATCGTGAAGTCGCGCAGCCGTCCTTCGGCCAGGTTCAGCTTGTCTTTGGCCGCCTTCAACCGGTCTTCGTAGTAGCTGACAACCGAGTTGGTTTCCGACGTCTTGAAAAACGAGTTGCGTCGGTTCAGCGCGTCGATTGCGTACCGTAGCGTTTGCTGGGCCACGGCCGGGTCGTTGGCTTCGTACTCCATCAGCAGCACGTCGTTGGTATTTTTACGGGCCGACGCGATCAGCTTCTCACCAATAGTATTGATCGAGTACGGCAGGCTCGACTTGAACAGCATCTCCTTAACGGGGTTGTCGGTTGCCAGTTTCGACAGGCTATCGAGCCGGTTCCAGAGCCGCAGTGAATCGGATTCACCCAACAGAAAAGGCTGCCAGTCGGCGGGGATGGCCTGGTGCAGCTGGTCGAATCCGGCCGTGCCCAGTACCAGCGTATCAGGCTGTTGCAGCCGCAAATGGTCGGTCAGCAGCGAGATACCGACCTGCAGCCGGGTTTCTTTCGAGTTCAACGTTGTCAGCAGGTTGTCGAACGCGTTGGATGAACGGTCCATCGATTGCCCCAGCCGATCCGTCAACAGTGTATAACCGGATGCCAGACCCGTGTATAGCGTAGCCTCCGAGCGGTAGGTTTTTACCGAATCGCGGGTGACATACCAGGCTGTGGCGGCCGTAACGACCGGCAGCAGGATCATCCAAAGCAGATTTTGCCGAAATAGCCTGAGCAGTGCGTCGATTGACATTAGTTGATGCGTTTTAGCCGTTGAATGGGTTGCCCCATGATCGTTTCAAAATAGCGGACATTCTTCAGAAACTCACCTTTAACCTGTTCAGAATACGACTTAGCCTGCGCATAGCGGTTCAGCGCATTGGCCAGCGTTTCGGCATTACCCCGCCCCTTCTGCGTTTCTGCTTCGGCAATGCGGTACGCTGTCAGCGATGCCTGTTCGTCGAGCAACCGGGTTTTCAGCACCTGCTGCGCCGTAATCATATCCTGGTAAACACCGATCAACGACCGCCGGATTTCCTGCACAATGATGTCTTTCTGCAACACCGATGCGCGGTAGTTCGAGTACGCCTGCTTCATCTGTTGCTTACGCCCAAACAGATCGAAGAGCGTCACGCGCAGATCGACGCCGAAGCGGTAGCCATTGGCAATCTGCGACACCGGGTCGACACCCCTGGGGATATTGACACCCGACGACACAATGGCCTGATTACCCGCCGAATAGTTGCCGTATGCCGACATATTCTGGAGTACCTGCAATTTCGAAATCTGGTAACCGGCGTCGAGCGAATTGGCAATCTCGCCCTGGTACTTCAACAGGGGCGAATACGTTGTGGCAATTCGGATCAGCTCCTCGAACGGCAGCAGCTGCACGGCGATGTCTTTGTCGACATCCAGAAACGACGTATCGCCCGTTACGCCCGTCGCCTGACCAAACGATACCAGCCCGCGAACGCTTTTTTGCTGCGCCTGCCCGAAGCCTACCTGACTGACCAGCAGCCCCACCAGTATTCCAATAGTTACCCGACCCAGAACAGATTTCATACTTACTTATAAAGGGCCAGGGTTTGCCGTGGGGAAAGCTGGTTCAGGTACCTGAAAACCATATCCCTCAAACCCTGGCCCGTTTGTTACCACGGTGCTTGTTCACCAGTCGGTCAACTGATGTCAGGCTGATACTGTCTGCGTTATCCACGTAATCCTACCTGCTCTAGTTATTCGGACTACTTTTCCCGGCAACTGTCACATCCGCGTTTACTAAACGGATTTGTTTGGCTGCAACTGAACGTCAGGGGTTCCGGTGTGGGGTGTGTGCATGAACCGGCGGAACGCTTTCCGCATGTTGAGCATAGCCCGGGCAAAGCGGAGCATCAGTACAGGCAGTACTAGCAATTCACGCACCGTTAGTCGTTTCCAGAGATAATTTGGCACCGAAATCGCCAAACTCAGGCACAATACCAGCAACAGGATGGGCGCAGCCAGCTGAAAAACGGGCTGCGTTGCCAGCAAACTTAGTGCCGATAGCAGTGTCAGTACGCCCAGCAGCAGTACGCGGGGCAGCACCATCGCCTGTAGCATCTTGAAGCCACTCGCCATCCGGCCGGCCGCCAGTTCGCGCAGACCAGGACGGAAATAATGGGTTAGAAACTGCCACTGAGCCGCAATCCAGCGGGTGCGCTGATTCTCGAACACCGCTTTGCTGGCTACTTTTTCGTCGTAGATGTAAGCGTCGGCGAGGTAACCGATCGAGCGGCCCGTCAGCGTGATATTCATTTCGAGTTCTTTGTCGTAGCCACCCATCGTGTGCAGGCTGGCCATGCCCGTCCGCATCAGTTCCGGTTCGAAGGCCATGCCCGATCCAATGATCGATGACGCCAGACCCAGCGCGCGGCTTCCCTGCCGAAACAGGTGATTATTTATTTCCTCGCTGATCGCGTCCAGCACGGCTACGCTCGTGTTTGTATTCTTGGCGACCCGGTGCCCCTGTACGGCCTGCCAGCCTTGCTCGAACGCCAGGTTGATACGGCTCAGGAAGTCGGTAGCCATGTGGTTGTCGGCGTCGGCGACCATCAGCACGTCGTACTGTCCGGCCGGAATCTGCGCCAGCGCGGCATTGATGGCTTTCGACACGGTCGACGTTTCAAACGACACCGGAATGACCCGGATCGGTAGTTCGGCCAGTTGCGCCAGTACCGACGGGTGAATCGAATCGGCAATGACGATCAGCTCGAAACGGTCGGTGGGGTATTTCTGCCGCAGGTTGGTCCGTACCGATTCAAGGATAACGGCGTCTTCCTTGTAGGCGGGAATCAGCACACCAATCTTTCGGTAGGTGGTTGGTGTGATGGCAGGGCTTACATCGTCAGTACCGCCAAACCGACCCGCGACGGCGAATACGGCCAGGAATAATACACTCAGCCCCAGATAAAGGAGAACAACCGCGTAAACAGATTCGAGTACAAACATATCGGTGGATGGGTAACAGCGTATTTTTTTGATGGGTTAGTGTAACCCGTCAGGATTAAGACAAAAGTGGCCTGCTTTGTCGCCGACCGGACCGATTTTTCGACAAATGACCCAAAACGGGGGGCATTCATCAGGAAATATAAGCTGACACTCGTCGCTTATCCGGCTTTTTTGACAACTGGTCCTAAATTGCCGGGGCGGTTTGGGCGGAGCGCCTACACAGTTTTGACTACTCCGGCGAGTAACGGTTACATAAATTCATAAAAAAGCAGGAATCCCGTTTTCACCGGATTCCTGCTCGTATGACCAACGCAATATCCTTACTTCAGCACCGACACGTCGATCACGGAATCGTCATAAACGCGGTGCGTAGCTTTCTGAAAATCAGCCGCGTCGGCTTTGTAAATATTATCAACGTAGGTCTGCGGGTTCCGGTCGATCAGCGGGAACCACGTGCTTTGCACCTGCACCATGATACGGTGTCCTTTCTTGAACGTGTGCAGCACGTCCTGCAAGCGGACATTGACCGGCGTCGGCTGGTTGGCAACGAAAGGTTCGGGCTTCTCGAACGAGTTGCGGAACCGACCGCGCATCACCTCCGACCGAACCATCTGCTGGTAATTACCGAGCGTAATGTTTTTGTTGGGCATATACGGGTGGTTCGGCTCGTTGGCCGGGTACACGTCGATCAGCTTCACAACCCAGTCGGCGTCCGTACCGGTCGTACTGACGTTCAGCTTAGCCATCAGTTCGCCCGCCAGCGTCACGTCGTCGGTGAGCACGTCGGTCTGGAAGGTCAGCACATCCGGGCGTCGGCTGGCAAACCGCTGATCTTCCGACATATAGTTGAATGGCGTGAAGCCCAATGTCGTGGTATTGTCTTCAGTGTACGGCACCGGTTTGGCGGGGTCGCTGACGAATTCCGAAAACGTACTGGCACTGCCTTTTCCACCCATATCGAGTTTGCCATTGTTCCGTAGCCCAAGCTGCATGGGCTGGGCGGTGGGCGCGGGCCACTTATCGAACGTCTTCCACTCGTTGCGACCCGTATTGAACAGGTACGCTTCGGGCAGACCCGTTTTACCGTCGCCGGGCCCTTTCAGAAAGTGGTCGAAGAATTTCGCTTCGATATTCCGCTGGTAAAACGTTGCGATACTATCACCGAAATACACGTTACTGTGCATCGTGTGGCCCGTTTCGCGCGACCACCGCCCGTGACCAAACGGCCCCATGACGAGGGTATTGTAGGTACCGGGATTGTTCTTCTCGACCGTCTTGTAGATCGTCAGCGGTCCGTAGAGGTCTTCCGCGTCGAACCAGCCGCCCACCGTCATCACGGCGTGTTTGATGTTTTTCAGGTGGGGAATGATGCTGCGCTTCTGCCAGAACTCGTCGTAGTTGGGGTGATTGACCGTCTCCTGCCAGTAAAAGTTGTCTTTGTAATACTTGTCGGCATTTTTGAGCGGACCGAGGTCATACTGCCACTGAAAGCCGTCTTTCGAGCCGGTGTTGATCATCTGATCGTCGTACCACGCTTTCGTTGTCGGGCCGGGGTGCTGAACGCCGAACACGGGGAACGTAAACAGATACGCCTGAATGAACGCGCCGTTGTGGTGAAAATCGTCGAAGAAAAAGTCCGATACGGGGGCCTGTGGCGACGAGGCTTTCAGGGCGGGGTGGGCCGCTACGGCCCCGGCGATGGTGTAAAAACCGGGGTAGCTGATGCCCCACTGCCCAACCCGGCCGTTGTTGTTCGGCACGTTTTTGAGCAGCCAGTCGATGGTATCGTAGGTGTCGGAGCTTTCATCGACGGCCAGCGCCGACTGCCGGGCGGGGGCTTTGCCGCGTTTTTTCTGCTCAGCCGCCGACGGCTGATCGGTCACGGTGGGCGTCATGTTGGTCCAGGTACCTTCGGAATCCCAGCGACCGCGCACGTCCTGATACACGAAGATGTACTTGTCGCGCATGAGCGTACCCGACGGCCCCAGCCCGTTCGGGTAGGTATCGGGGCCGTACGGTGCTACGCTGTAACAGGTGCGCTGCATCAGGAACGGGTACTTGTTGGTCGCCGATGCGTCTTTGGGCGTGTAGACGTTGGTGTGCAGCTTCGTCCCGTCGCGCATGGGAATGTCGTATTCCTGCTTCTGAAAATTCTCGCGGACGAAGGTGTTGGTAGGTCGGGTCGGTGGGGTCTGCGCCAGAGCGGGCAGCATCGCCACACACATCGACAGGCTAAGCAGCCATTGTTTCATGGAGTTGATGGTTTATGCAGGTAGTAAGAGCGACGGTAAAGATAAACCCGAAGTCCGATTTAGCCGAACGGGGCTGAAGATGGTTCGCGTTCCGTTAGTTCCCCCCCTGCCGGAGCGATGACTCCCTGACGATCAGTTCGGACCGCAGCACGATCCGATTTGTTGCCTGTATGTCCTGCAACCCATTCAGAAAATTAATCAGGCTCCGGGCCGCAATCTCGCCCATTTTTTCCCCGGCATAGTGAATGGTCGTCAGGGTAGGGCTTATCACCTGGGCTACCGGATCGTCGTTGAAACCGACAACCGCCATATCGCCGGGGATGCTGATACCAGCCTGTCTGAGCGCCAGCATACAGCCAGCCGCGCAGAAGTCATTGGCCACGAAAATACCGTCGGGCCGGGTGGGCATAGCCAGTATCTGCTGAGCAGCCTGATAGCCCGCTTCAAAACTCAGATCCGACTCGACAATCAGGCTGTCGTCGGCCGGAATGGCCCGTTCAGCCAGCGCACGGCGATACCCGGCCAGCCGGTCGCCGTACACATTCCGGCGCATGATACCGGTGATGTGCGCAATGCGCCGACATCCCTGTTCGAGCAGGTGACGGGTTGCTTCATAACCCGCCCATTCATTATCGATTGAGACACTTACGCAGTTTGGATGCTGAATAACGCGGTCGAAGAACAGAACGGGTACTCCCCGACGGATGAATGTGTCGAAATGATCGGTCGATTCCGTGTTATAGGCAACGGACACCAACAAGCCGTCGACCCGGCTGTCGAACAGCGTTCTGGCGTTGGCTACTTCCTTGAGTGCCGACTCCAGCGACTGCGTGATAATCAGGTTATACGCGGCATCGTTGGCCGCTTTCTCCATGCCCGCCAGCACCCGCGACATAAAGTTACTGTTGAGCCGGGGTACGATAATGCCCAGCGTCGACGTCTTTTGCCGGCGCAAATTGCTGGCAAACGTGTTGGACCGGTAGCCCATCTCCCGCGCCGTCGCGTTGATTAGTTCTTTGGTGTCGCTCCGAATGGCGGGATGGTCATTAAGCGCCCGACTGACTGTTGCCGGCGAGTAGTTTAACCGTTTAGCGATGTCGTAAATGGTAATTTCTTTGTTCATATCAACTCCCAACGGCCACGGTTAGTACCTGATGTCAGGTTGCGGACTACATCCTGCCCTATCCGACGTCTTGTGCAACTGGCCCGCAATAACCGGACATATCGCCTGTAGCTACCTGTTTGCCCTACCAGGTTCATCCGATGAAGGTAGTAGTTTCTGCCTAATCATCGATTGTCGCCAATTAAGCCGTCAAACTTGTTGCCAAATGCCGGATTTTTTGCAACCGATTGCATTTTCATTTTTTCTTAAACTATTTGCATAATAATAATACGACTTACTGGACTGGTGCTTCATAAAAAGTGCTGAATCCACGATTACTTACGGCGCTCTATGAATCGACTGCTTTTTATCGGCCTGCTGCTCCTTGCCCAAATTACGTTTGCCGATGATGGCTACCGGCTCTGGCTCAACTACGACCGACTGACCGATGCCGCTGCCCGCTCGGTTTATGCCCGCTCGGCTCAGTTTATCGCGGTCAGTGGCTCATCGCCCGTGCTGACGTCGGCCTCCGACGAGCTACAGACGGGACTGCGGGGCCTGCTGGGGACGAACGTACCCGCCATCGCAAGCGCCGGTACCCAGCAGGGCGGCATCGTGCTGGCAGTGGGCGTTTCCGGTGCCGATACCAGTGGCCTGAACGAGGAAGGGTACCGGATTGTGAAGCGGCAGGGAAATATTCTGGTGATGGGCAAAACGGCTGTGGGTGTGCTGTACGGTGCGTTTGCGCTGCTGCGGCACATCCAGACCGGCCATTCACTCGATACCATCAACCTCGTCAGCAATCCGAAAGTAAAGCTGCGGATGCTGAATCACTGGGACAATCCCGACGGCACCGTCGAGCGCGGCTATGCCGGTGGGTCGCTCTGGAAATGGTATGAACTGCCCGAAACCATCAGCCCGCGCTACCGTGACTATGCCCGTGCCAATGCATCGCTCGGCATCAACGGCACCGTCGTCAACAACGTCAACGCCAGTGCGCGGCTGCTGACGGGTGAATACCTGCCAAAGGTGGCGGCCCTGGCCAACGTCATGCGGTCGTACGGCATCAAGGTCTATCTGTCGGTGTACTTCGCGGCTCCCAAAACGCTGGGCGGCCTCAAAACATCCGACCCGCTCGACCCGCAGGTGCGGAAATGGTGGGCCGACAAGACGGCGGAGATTCACCGGTACATCCCGGACTTTGGCGGGTTTCTGGTGAAAGCCAATTCGGAAGGCGAACCCGGCCCGCAGGATTACGGCCGTACGCACGTTGACGGGGCCAATATGCTGGCGGCTGCCATGAAGCCTTTTCCGGGCGTGGTGATCTGGCGGGCCTTCGTCTACAAAGCCGACCCTAAAGCAGACCGGTTTAAAGCCGCCTACGAAGAGTTTACCCCCTTCGACGGCCAGTTTGCCCCCAACGTGATTGTGCAGGTCAAGAATGGGCCAATTGATTTTCAGCCCCGCGAACCGTTTTCTCCGTTACTCGGGGCCATGCCCAAAACGCCCCTGGGCATCGAATTTCAGATCACGCAGGAGTACCTCGGCTTTGCCTCGCACCTCGTCTACGAAGCCCCGCTGTTCAAGGAATGCCTGGAGTCGGACACCTACGCGGCTGGCAAGGGATCGACGGTGGCCCGGGTTGTCGACGGGAGCCTGCACGGCTATTCGCACACGCTGATGGCGGGGGTAGCCAACACCGGTTCCGACCGTAACTGGACCGGCCACCCGCTGGCGCAGGCCAACTGGTATGCCTTCGGTCGGCTGGCGTGGGACCATACGCTGACGTCGGAAGCTATCGCCGACGAGTGGATAAACATGACGCTGACCCGTCAGCCGCAGGCGGTTTCGCACGTCAGGGCCATGCTGCTCCGGTCGCGGGCTATTTACGTGGACTACAACGTACCCCTCGGCCTGTCGCGCCCCTGGACAGGTGTCCACTTTGCGCCGGAGCCCTGGCAGAACAGAAGCCCCCGCCCCGACTGGACAGCGGTGTACTACCACCGCGCCGACTCCGCCGGGCTGGGCTTCGACCGGACGGCAACGGGCAGTAATGCGCTGGCGCAGTACCGCCCGGAGGTACGTCGGCAGTGGGAGAATGTTGACAATTGCCCCCTGCCCTACCTGCTCTGGTTTCACCATGTTCCCTGGACCAAACAACTCTCGACGGGCCGCACGCTCTGGGATGAACTCTGCACCCGTTTTTATACCGGTGCGGACTCGGTGCGCTGGCTGCAACAGGAATGGACACTGGCGAAACCCGCCATCGACCCGGCGCTATACGCCGACGTAGCCGGGCGACTCGCGACGCAGCAGCGGGAAGCCATCTGGTGGCGCGACGCCTGGGTGTTGTATCTTCAGCCATTCGCCCACAAACCCGTACCTGCGCCGTTCAAACAACCCGAACGGACGCTGGATGAAGTAAAGAAATCAGTTGACAGTTACTTACTACGCTAGATGAATACGAACGAACAGACAGCCGACACGTCGCTGCTGACACCCACGCCATCCGTTTTCTCGCTGGAGGGCAAACGCGCGCTCATTACCGGCGGGGGCAGCGGCATTGGCTTCGACATTGCCCGGTGCATGACGCTGGCCGGGGCCGAGGTGATCCTGACGGGTCGCCGGGAGCAACCCCTGATCGACGCGGTCGATGTGCTCGGTCCAAAAGCCCACTATCTAGTCAACGACGTGACGGTGCGGACTGAACTGGAGCCGCTGGTCGATACGATAGAAAGCCAGCACGGACCAATCGATATTCTGGTCAACAACGCGGGCATCAACATGAAAAAACCCGCGCTGGAAGTCACCGACGAAGAATTCGACCGGGTAGTGCATACCAACCTGAACGCCGTTTTTTCACTCACACGCGCCTGCGCCACCCGTATGGTCGGGCGAAACAGCGGTGTCGTGATTATGATTTCGTCGATGGCGGCTTATTACGGTATCGACCGGGTGGCGGCTTACGGGGCGTCGAAGTCGGCGGTGGAAGGCATGGTCAAAATCCTGGCGTCGGAATGGTCGGGCAAGGGGGTGCGCGTGAATGCGATTGCGCCGGGCTTTATTGAAACGGCCATGAGTAAAACGGCGATGGGGGGCGACCCCGACCGCTTCGCCCGCGCCATGCGCCGGACACCCATGGGTACGTTTGGTCAGCCGCAGGACATTGGCTGGGCGGCCGTTTTTCTGGCGTCGGAAGCGGCCCGGTACATCACCGGTGCATCACTCCCCGTCGACGGCGGCAATTCAATTGGTTTTTAGACCGCGTTGTTATTATACTGGCTGTAGCTTTTTGTCATCCCGACGTCAGGACCGGGCCGTCGGGATGACAAAAGACACTGATAGTCAATCACTTAAAAATTCATTCATCGTTACAATTCCTTATGCAACGTACTCGTATTTCGCTGGCCGTGGCCGCGCTGAGTTGCCTTTATCTGTCGGCGTTTGCCCAGACCAACAACGGCAAAAACCCCATTTCGCAACCACTAGTATCACACATCTACACCGCCGACCCGTCGGCTCACGTGTTCAATGGTAAAATCTACATCTATCCGTCGCACGATGTTGACGCTAAAGACGTAAAGGAGGACGACGACGGGGGGCATTTCGCCATGCGCGACTATCACATTTTGTCGATGGATAAAATCGGTGGTCCCGTGAAAGACAATGGCGTCGCGCTCGACATAAAAGATATTCCCTGGGCGGGGCGGCAACTCTGGGCACCCGATGCAGCCTACAAAAACGGGACGTATTACCTGTATTTCCCCGTTAAAGACAAGCAGGATATTTTCCGGCTTGGCGTCGCGACCAGCAAAAGTCCGGTTGGTCCGTTCAAGGCGGAACCCGCGCCGATGAAAGGCACGTACAGCATCGATCCCTGCGTGTATCAGGACACCGACGGCCAGGCATACATCTACTTTGGCGGCATCTGGGGCGGGCAACTGCAACGCTGGGACAACAATCAGTACGACGCGAACGGAGCCCTGAAAAAGCCGGATGAAATGGCGTATCTGCCCCGCGTAGCCCGGCTGAACCCCGATATGAAAGAGCTGGCCGAGCCCGTAAAAGCAATTCAGCTGCTGGACGAAAACGGCAAGCCGTTCCACGAAAAAGACAATGCCAAACGCTTCTTTGAGGGGTCCTGGCTGCACAAGTACAAGGGCAAATACTACTTCTCGTACTCGACCGGCGACACGCACAACCTGTGTTACGCCATGGGCGATAGTCCGTACGGTCCGTTTACCTACAAAGGCGTGCTGCTGAAGCCGGTACTGGGCTGGACGAACCACCATTCCATTGTTGAAAAGGACGGCAAGTGGTACCTGTTCTACCACGACATTCAACTGTCGGGCAAGACGCACCTGCGGAACGTAAAAGTCACCGAACTGACCTACAACCCCGACGGCACGATCAAAACCATCGACGCGTATCGGTAAGGATTTTTTAGACAGGATTACAGGATGAGCAGGATTTGTCGCTGCGTGTTTTCCGCGATTACATCGCTCATCACCCTTTCTTTTAAATCCTGTCAATCCTGTAATCCTGTCTAAAAACCCACTCAATCGTATGAAAAACCTGACTTCTTATCTTGCAATAGCCCTGTCGGTGGCGTTCGTCGCACCGGAGAAAGGGCTGAAGGATTATTACAAAGACTACTTCCCGATTGGCGTCGCCGTTAATCCGCGGATGGTGCAGCCCGGCCCCGACGCCGAGCTAATCAAGGCGCAGTTCAACAGCATGACGCCCGAAAACGCGATGAAGATGGGGCCAATTCACCCCGAGGAGAATCGCTATAACTGGAAAGATGCCGACGCCATCGCCGACTTTGCCCGGCAGAACAACATCAAACTCCGGGGGCACACGCTCTGCTGGCACAACCAGACACCAGCGTGGCTTTTCACCGACTCGACCGGCAAAACCGTCAGCCGCGACGTATTGCTGGCCCGCCTGAAACGGCACATTACCGACGTCATGACCCGCTACAAGGGAACGGTTTACGCCTGGGACGTGGTCAACGAAGCCGTTCCTGACACCAGCACGGCCATCTACCGGAAGACGCGATTTCTGGAAATCATCGGCGAAGATTACATCGAGAAAGCGTTTCAGTACGCCCACGAAGCCGACCCCAGCGCGCAGCTGTTTTACAACGACTACAACACGGAAAATCCAGCCAAGCGGGAGCGCATTTTTCAGTTGCTGAAGAAACTGAAGGCCAAAGGCGTACCCATCAACGGCGTCGGCTTGCAGGCTCACTGGTCGATTTACGAACCCACCCGTTCGGAGCTGGAGGAGTCGATTACGAAGTTTGCCAGCCTGGGCCTGAACGTGCAGTTTACGGAGGTCGACGTATCGGTATACCCCAAAGAACACGAACGCCGGGAGCACCGCCCGACCGATAAAAGTGAATTCACCCCGGCCATGAACGACAGGCAGGCAGCGCAGTACAAGATGCTGTTTGAGGTGTTCCGCCAGCACCGCAACACCATCACCGGGGTAACGTTCTGGAACCTCAGCGACCGCTATTCGTGGCTGGATAATTTTCCGGTCCCCGGTCGCAAAGACTACCCCCTGCTGTTCGACCAGACCGGCAAACCCAAGAAAGCCTACGAAGGCGTCGTCCGCTTCTAACCTGTTTTTGTCATTCCAAGCCCACAATCTCAAGGCTTAGCGATCCCCCCCGCCCCCTGAAGGGGGAGATTTTTATCCGCGAATTTCTCCCCCTTCAGGGGGCGGGGGGGATCGCCAGCCGAAGGAAATTTGACCACTGCCAAAGTCAGTTCAAGAACTCAATTCCCTCCCCATAACCCGTCTTTCCCCGATGAAACAGTTCGTCTGGCTTTGTCTGCTCCTGCTGGTCAGCTTGGCTACACAGGCTCAACTGCGGTTACCCAGCCTCATTAGCGACGGTATGGTGTTGCAGCGCGATACCCCACTGAAAATCTGGGGCTGGGCCAAAGCGGGTGAGAAAATTTCGGTGCGTTTCATCGGAAAAAGCTACAAAACGACTACCGACGCGAGTGGGAAGTGGCAGGTCAAACTCCCGCCGATGAAAGCGGGCGGGCCGTTTACAATGGACATTGTGGGCAACACGCAACTCACCGTCAGGGATATTCTGCTGGGCGACGTCTGGTTTTGCAGCGGGCAAAGCAACATGGTGCATCAGCTGAACATCCACGATGTCACTTATGCCAACGAAATCGCGACGGCCAACTACCCGCAAATCCGGCAGTTTTGGGTGCCCACATTGACCAGCCTGCAAGGGCCACAGACCGACGTACCCAACGGGCAATGGAAAAAGGCGGTGGGGTCGGATGTGCGGCCATTCTCGGCGGTAGCTTATTTCTTCGCGAAGAAAATTCACCAGCAGTACAACATACCGGTGGGTATCATCAACGCCAGTGTCGGCGGAACACCCATCGAAGCCTGGATCAGCGAAAGCGGGTTGATTCCTTTTTCGGCACTCGAAGCGATGGTCGAGAAAAACAAAGACACCAGCTACGTCAACGGTCTGGCGCGTCGGCAATCGGCCATGCCCCGCCCCGCTCCGCCCGTCGATCTGGGTACGTCGGGTCCGGTGAAGTGGTACGACGAAGGGTACGTACCCAAAGGCTGGCGACCGATCAACGTGCCGGGCTACTGGGAAGATCAGGGCGTGAAAGACCTCAACGGCATTGTCTGGTACCGGCGCGAGGTCGACGTCCCGGCAGCTATGGTCGGTAAACCGGCGACCGTTTTTCTGGGCCGGATTGTCGATGCCGATGAACTCTACATCAACGGCAAATCGGTGGGCCGGACGACGTATATGTACCCCCAACGCCGGTACAAGTTGCCCGCCGATGTGCTGAAAGCCGGGAAGAACGCACTCGTCGTGCGGGTGACCAACAACGGCGGCAAAGGCGGCTTCGTCTCCGACAAACCGTACAGCCTGTTTGCCGGACGAGACACGGTCGATCTGAAAGGAACGTGGCAGTACAAAGTCGGCGTGGCATTCCAGCCCGTCGAGGGCGGTGGCTTCTCCGGTGGAATCAGTGCCCAGAACCAGCCGACGGCCCTGTACAACGCGATAGTAGCCCCCGAAATCAACTACGCCATCAAAGGTTTTTGCTGGTATCAGGGCGAAAGCAACGCTGGTCAGCCCGCCGAATACGCCAGCCTACTGCCCGCCCTGATCGCCGACTGGCGCGGCAAATGGCAACAGGGCGAACTGCCCTTTTTATACGTTCAGTTACCGGGCTTCATGGACTACAGTTACCAACCGTCGGAAAGTAGCTGGGCCGTTCTGCGCGAATCCCAGCTTGGCGCGTTGTCGGTGCCGAACACGGCGATGGTCGTTGCCATCGACCTGGGCGAGTGGAACGACATTCACCCCGACAATAAAAAAGATGTCGGCGAACGGCTGGCCCTGACCGCCCTGAAGACGGCTTACCATGAGAACGTCGTTGCGTCGGGGCCACTTTTCCAGTCGGCGAAAATCGACGGTCACAAAATCACGCTCAGCTTTACCAACGTGGGTAGTGGCCTGACGACCCGCGACGGGGAAGCCCCCGGCGACTTCGCCATTGCGGGTGCCGACAGGAAATTTGTCTGGGCCAACGCCAGCATCGAAGGCAACACCGTCGTCGTGTCGAGCGATGCCATCCCGAACCCGCAGTACGTCCGGTACGCCTGGGCCGATAACCCGGTCAACGCCAATTTGGTGAACAAAGACGGCTTACCCGCTTCGCCTTTTCGTACAGATAAGTGAGTAGCATAGACTATAGAAAGTGTGTAAACCCCTAAATCCCCTGAAGGGGGACTTTGTTCGTGCTTAGATAAAGTCCCCTTCAGGGGATTTAGGGGTTCGCAACCTGTTGATACTAAACTCTTAAACTCATGCGTACGTACCAATTTGTAGCCCTGTTGGTCAGCTTACCCATTTGGGTAACAGCCCAACGAGCTGCTATCGATAGCAGTAAGTACCCCCCGCTTAAAACCATGACGGCCGTTCAGGATCAGGCGACCATGATGCAGCAACTGGGCATCAAAACAGTACGCCCTGGCCCGAGTGGCAACGAATCGGACCCTAATCATGCCAATTACGACGAGGCAACGGCAAACCCGTGCCCACAGCTACCCGATGCGCTGACCACAAAGGGCGGCAAAAAAGTAACTACCGCCGAGCAGTGGTGGAAGGTACGTCGGCCGGAGTTGCTCGACAGTTTCGAGCAGGAAATGTACGGGCGGTTGCCGAAAACCATTCCGGCCGTGACGTGGCGGGTAAAGGTAACGGACAACGAGCTGGTGGGGCGTATTCCGGTGGTGGCCAAACAACTGATCGGCCACGTCGACAACGCCGACTATCCGTTGATCGACGTCAATATCAACATGGTGCTGGTGCTGCCGCAAAACGTAAAAGGGCCGGTGCCGGTCCTGATGATGTTCGGCTTTCTGCCCCCCGCGTTACCGGCCCCGGCCCAGCCGTCGCCCGCTGATCTGGAAGCAATCAACGCGACGTTCAAAGAACTGATGATCCGGCAAGACCCGGCAATGAAGGCTATTTTCGACCGGTATCCGGCTTATGCACCAATCACGCGACTGCCCGGACCCAACGTCTTTGCCCCCGCCCCAACCGGCGACTCACCCCCGACGGAGCAACTGCTGGCCGCTGGCTGGGGCTATTGTCTGCTGGAAGCGGGCAGCATTCAGGCCGACAACGGCGCGGGCCTGACACGGGGTATTATCGGGCTGACAAACAAAGGGCAAGTCCGCAAACCCGACGACTGGGGAGCGTTGCGCGCCTGGGCGTGGGGGGCGTCCCGTGCGCTCGATTATCTGGCGACCGAATCCCAGGTCAACGCCAGACAGGTGGGTATCGAGGGCGTGTCCCGTTACGGCAAAGCTGCGCTGGTTACGATGGCGTTCGATCAGCGGTTTGCCGTAGCCCTGATCGGCTCGTCGGGGAAAGGCGGGACTACGTTGCAACGGCGGGTATTTGGCGAGGCCGTCGAAAGTCTGGCCAGTAGCGGAGAGTATCATTGGATGGCGGGCAACTACCTGAAATACGCAACAGCCGAATCGTCGTTTGGCAGCAAAACGGGCTGTGATCTTCCCATCGATTCGCATGAACTACTGGCTCTTTGCGCCCCCAGACCAACGTTTGTGAGCTACGGCATCCCCGAAAAAGGCGACGCCAAATGGCTCGATCAGGTGGGCAGCTACAAGGCAACCGTAGCCGCCGGACCCGTTTTCAACCTGCTCGGTGCCAGCGACCTGAGCGTCAACAGCGCGTACAACCCCAGCCAGATGCCCCCCGTACTGACCAGTTTACTGGACGGTCAACTGGCCTGGCGACAGCACGATGGCGGACATACCGATGCCCCAAATTTCCAATACTTCATTCCCTGGGCCAGTAAGCGGCTCAATTACAGCCGGACACCTAAGTAGTCGATCAGATATTTTGTGGTATCTACCCCACCCCCAACCCCTCCCCGTTAGGGAGGGGAACAGTCTCATAATCAACTACTCCCCTCCCTAACGGGGAGGGGTTGGGGGTGGGGTAGATGCCGCAGGATTTTTGCATCAGTACTTAAATGATTAGCGCACAGCCATACTCATCGTGGGGCAACAAACCGCAAAAGGGCGTCTGGAATAATCCCCAGACGCCCTTTTTCATGGCTGATACTCATTTTACGTATTACCCCCAACCCCCTAAAGGGGGCTAAAACTGCTGCCAGAAAAAGTCCCCTTTAGAGGTTGTTTGGGGAAGGAGTTTTGTCATCCCGAGCCTGCGAGGGATCTTCGCTAACAAGCGGTTTTGCTTGCTTTTAACGAAGATCCCTCGCAGGCTCGGGATGACAAAGAGCGCCTTTTCGACTCGAAAATGCTTCCCCAAACAACCTCTTAGGGGGTTGGGGAAGTTAAATCACCCTATCACTTCCCCAGCGCGATAACCTTGTAGAAAGCAGGCTTGGGGTTGTCGTTGCGGTCGAACAGGAGCGGGTAGTTGGTCCGGCCGCGAATGGGCCAGTTATTCAGCCAGCTATCGCCGTCGTTGACGCCCCAGAACGTGACCCGGCTCACCTTGTCTTTGTGCTTGAGAAACAGCTTGAACAGGGCTTCGTAATCGGCGGCTAACTGCTGTTGTACACTGTCAGGCAGGGCATCGGCATACGGGTTAGACGTGGCGTTGGCCGTCATACGCTGCCCCACGTCGGCCCCCTGAATATTACGGGGCAGCACCTCGATGTCCAGCTCGGTAACCATCACCTTCAGGCCCAGGGCTGCGTACTGATTGATGCTTTCCTCGATCTCCGCCAGCGGCACCCGACCGACGTGCCAGTGCCCCTGAATGCCCACGCCATCGATACGTACCCCGGCGTCTTTTATCTTTTTGATGATGGCGATACAGCCGGCCCGTTTGGCGGGCTGCTCGTTGTTGTAGTCGTTGTAATACAGCTCCGTACCCGGCGAAGCCTCCTGCGTGAGCCGGAACGCATCGGTGATGTAGCTGTCGCCGAGGTATTGCAGAAACACCGACTTCCGCAGCGTCCCGTCTTCGTTGAGCGCTTCGTTCACCACGTCCCACGAAAAGACCTTGCCCTTGTAGCGCCCGGCCACTGTTTTGATGTGATCGGTGAAGAACGTGTGGAGCGAATCCTGACTGTGAATACCCCGAACAAAGCCTGGCAACTGACTATGCCAAACGAGCGTATGCCCGTTGATTTTGATGTTGTGCTTCTGCCCAAATTCGACCAGCTTGTCCGCCATCCCGAAGTTATACGTGTCCCAGCCCGGATGCAGCAACGCCGATTTCATGACGTTTTCGGGTGTCGCCATATTGAACTGACGGAAAATGAAGGCCGTCGTTTTCGGGTCGCGCTCCTCAATCTGGGCCACGTTCAGGCAGGTACCGATGCCGAAATCGGTTTTGAATACGTCTTTCAGCGATGGAATTGACTGTGCCAGCAGGCAACTCGGTTGTAATACCGCACTCAGCAGTAGTAAAGCCGATACGCATTGGTTTTTCATGGATTGGTTGAGTTTGAGGGATTGGCTTTACCCCTCCCGGTATTTTGTCCTCCTAGTGTTTTTGTCATCCCGAGCCTGCGAGGGATCTTCGGTAACAGGCGGTTTTTCTTACTCCTACCGAAGATCCCTCGCAGGCTCGGGATGACAAAAACACCGGGAAGACAAAAACACTGGGGCGACAAAACACCGGGAGGATAAAAGCGCCGGGAGGATAAAAACGCAGGGAGGATAAAAACGCAGGAGAATAGAAAGACAAGGGCGGATTACTGAAACAGCAACGGGGCGAACAGGTACAGGTCGTGCCGCCAGACGGGCCAGCTATGCCCACCGGCGTATTCGCTGTACTCATACTTGATACTCATATCGTCGAACTTTTTCAGCATGATCTGGCCGTTCTGATGGGCGATGTCTTCTTTGCCGCCCTGCGAAATCCAGAGGTGCTTCAAGTTGCTGTTGATCGTGCTGGCGTTGTCTTTCATAAACGCATACTGCGGGTCCGACAGCTTGGGGTTGTTGGCAAACCAGCCCGAACTGAACACGCCCAGATTCGAGAACATAGCCGTGTTTCGGATACCCGCATAGAGCGTCTGCAAGCCACCCATCGACAGCCCCGCCAGTGCCCGGCTTTTCGGTTCGGCGTCAACGCGAAAGTTGCTTTCCACGAACGGAATAACGGCCCCTTTCAGCTCGTTCTCGAAGGTTTTCAGTACGTTTTCGTTGAAGCCAGCCAGTCCACCGGCACTCGGTATATTTCCATCCATCATCACGATCAGCATGGGTTTGGCTTTCCCGGCGGCAATCAGGTTGTCCAGAATCAGATCCGTGCGTCCCTGCGTCGACCAGCCGCGTTCGTCTTCTCCCCCGCCGTGGAGCAGGTACAGCACGGGGTATTTCTGGCTGGCGTTCTGATCGTAGCCCGGTGGGGCATAGACATACATCTCGCGCCAGGCGTTGAGCGGTTTCGAGTAATACCGTTTGATGCGAATGTCGCCGTGGGGAACGTCGCGCAGGGCGTAGAAAGCTTCGTCGCGGTCGGGAATCTCGATGCCACTGGCCATCCGACCCATCCCGTAGAAGGTTTCGCTGGCGGGATCAGCTACGGGCAGGCCGTCGATCAGCAGCGAATAGTAATGAAACCCCCGGCTGATGGAATCGGTCGTGGCTGTCCAGGAACCGCTCGTGTCTTTCACCATATCGTATTTCTTGCCCAGGTCGACCTGCACCGTTTGGGCACCGGGTGCTTTCGTGCGAAACACGACCCGGTTGTCGGGCAGGATCTGCGGGTATTTGGCCGACCGGATGTTGGACGACGCGGGCGTACCCAGTACCGTGTATTTGTTCAGCGACGCGACATCAACGGGTTTAAACAGGAACTGCGAATACATATACAGTCCGTTTTTCCAGACCTTGAAGTCGTGCCCGCCCGGCTCCACATAGTACACGTGCGGTACGCTGTGCTGGTACAGGTAGTCGTGGGTACGTTTGCTGAACGGAATGAGTCCGTCGGCATCACCGCACGAAAGCCAAAGCAGTTTCAGCTGCTTTTTGGCGGCTTCGGGATCGGGGACCAGTTCCTGTGGCGTTTTCGTGTTGGGGGCCGACGAAAAGCCACCCACCCACGCGAATTTGTCCAGGTTACCCAGCCCGAAATTGAGCGACTGCCCCCCGCCCATCGACAGCCCGGCAATGGCGCGGTGCTCGCGGTCTTTCAGGGCCGGGTACGTTTTCTCGACGTACGGAATCAGGTCGTTGAGCAGGTCTTTTTCGAATGTCGCGAAGGCTTCGACTTTGTCTTTGTCGAAGACGTTACCCACCGCCCGGTCATCTTTCATGGCGCGTCCGTTGGGCATCACCACGATCATCGGTTCGAGCTTGTTGTTAGCGTAGAGGTTGTCGAGAATCACCTGCGGCTTACCGCCGGTGAGCCACTCTTTTTCGTCGCCCCCGATACCGTGCAGCAGATACAGCACCGGATATTTTTTCTTCTTCGAGAAGCCGGGGGGCGTGTATACCAGTGCTTTCCGAGTGGTACCCACCGTTTTCGACGCATACTGTACCGTATCGATCCGGCCATGCGCGATGTCGGTACGGGCTATATCGAACCCCATCGGGGCTTCTTTCTCAATCGTTTGCGCGGACACCGGTACGCCGAACAACAGCGTCAGGCCAGCCAGTAACAGTTGTTTTTTTAGGAATATAGACATGGTTTTTGGCAGAAGGGGGATTTGGTTTCTGTCATCCCGACGACAGAAGGGATCTCCGGGTATAGCAACTGAAATTACCTATTTGCGAAGATCCCTCCTGTCGTCGGGATGACAGAAAAATATCGAAATCAATTAAACAGCATGGGAGCCATTTCGTGCAGGCTTCGACGCCAGGTCTGGAACTCGTGACCAGTCTTGTCCGAAACGTACGCCACTGCCTTGTAACCAGCCGCTTTCAATTCAGCCACCGACTGGTTGACACCATCGGGCCGCTCCCGGCTACCGCAGCTAATGAACACAAGCTTCGGTTTTGTCTTGCCAGTCAGGTCGGCGGGCGCGTACAGACCGCCACTGAGCAGTCCATACGCACTGAACAACTCCGGCTTATTCGTCGTAATCATCTTGGTTTCCATGCCGCCCATCGATAGTCCCGCCATCGCCCGGTTGTCGCGGTTGGCCAGCGTACGGAAGTTGGCGTCGATGTACGGGATCAGTTCGTCGGTCAGGACGGTCTGGAAGGGGTCGATTTTAAACTCCCGGATTTTGCCGAATTTGACCTCGTTGGTCATGCCGTAAGTCATCACGATCATAAACGGTTTGCTTTTGTTCCCGGCGATCAGGTTGTCCATAATCAGGTTGGCGTGTCCCTGATTGCTCCAGGCCGTTTCGTCCTCGCCCCAGCCGTGTTGCAGGTACAGCACCGGGTACTTTTTCGACTTGTCTTTCTCATAGCCCGGCGGGGTGTATACAAACGCCCGGCGCGCCGTACCCGTGCTTTTCGACGGAAATAACACCTGCTGTACTTTGCCGTGCGGCACATCTTTCAAGGCGTAAAATTCCTGGTCGTGGGCGGGAATTTCGATGCCGCTTTCCCACCGTACGGAGCCGTAAAAATTCAGCGCGCCGGGGTCGTTGAACTTGCCGCCGTCGATGGTCACGTTGTAGTAGTGGAAGCCCTCATCCATCGGGCCTTCGGTGGTACCGGTCCAGAAACCATCGGCCTGTTTGGTCAGGCGCGTACCGCCACGCCCGCCCAGACCCAGACTTACTTTTACGCTGTCGGCTTTGGGCGCGTTGATGCGGAACCGGGCGTACCCCTGCGAGTTGACCTGCGGGTATTCCTGGCCCGGCTGGTTCAGCACAGAAGGTTTGAAGTCATCGGCAGGAGCCGACTGACTGGTTTGCGCGAAGCTGTTCGCGCTGAATAAGGCGGCAGCAACTAAGGCCGCCATTGTTTTGATAGTCATGGGGTTCAGGGAATTACATTGACAGTATGTAGAGACGCAACATCCTGCGTCTCCGCGCCCGGATGGTACGCTAACGCAAACAAAGTCAGTGGGCTATATGGATATGCTATTGCTGATGCATGAGGAGACGCAAGATGTTGCGTCTCTACAGAAACACACTACCTGAACAACTGCGGCAGGGTGTTGGCAAGGTACAGTTTGCAGTTCATCCAGGTATGCCCGCCGGGGACAATGAGCGGTTTGACGACCACTTTTTTATCGGTGAACATGGCGATATTCTGCTTTACTGGTTCGTACAGAAAATCATCCGTACCGACGCTGATGGTGAACAGTTTTAGCTGCCTGTTCAGCGCATCGGCGTTGGGCGACCAGTTCGAGAAATTAGCCTTGAACTCGTCGGTGGCGGTGTACGGCGCGTAGGAACAGACGTAGGCAAATTTGTCGGGATTGGTCAGGCCGATATTCAGGGTCTGTCCCCCACCGACCGAAAAGCCCGCGACCGCCCGGTGTTTGCTGTCGGCCAAAACGGGGTAGTTAGCGTCGACAAACGGGACGATATCGTTCACCATATCCTTCGTAAAGTCGGCCATCGGCGCAGGGCGGACGTTGCCGTAGGGCATCACGATAATCATGGGTTTGGCCTTGCCCTGCGCGATCAGGTTGTCGGCAATGAGGTTGGCGCGGCCCACTTTGGTCCAGGTTTCTTCGGTGTCGGAGCCGCCATGAATCAGGTACAGCACCGGGTACTTCGTTTTGCCATTGGGGTCGAAGCCGGGGGGCGTGTATACCAGCAGTTGCCGGGTCGTACCGAGCGTACCCGACTTGTAAAGTCGGTAACTGATTTTGCCGTGCGGTACGTTTTGCAGCGAATGCACCAGCGGTTTGTCGCCGGGAACGTCCACGATACTGCGTTTGAACCGCTCGTTGGCAAAAATGTACGTGTTACTGGGGTCGGCCAGTTCAACGCTGTCAACCCGAAAACTGTAGGGGTAAATGTCGGGCGTGACGGGCGGCACCGTGACGCTCCAGATGCCCGACGTGTCTTTCGTCAGGGCGACGGGCGCTTTCAGAAATTCGCCGTTCAGCGTCACCTTACCGGCTTTTTTCGAAAAGTACCGGAACGTGATACTATGGTCGGGGTGCACGTCGGGCGAGCTGATGGCCGGGGGACGTTGCTGGGCCAGTACGGTCATCGACAGCCCGAGTAAAGCCGGGAGCAGAAATAAGCGGTTTTTCATGGTCGGGGCAGGTTAACGGAAGAGTAACGGGGTGGTGTCGGCAACGTACGTTTTGACGTTCATCCAGGTGTGGCCACCATCGGTAATCAGGCTTTTGTACGCCACTTTTTTCGCCTTCAGGTAGTCCATGAATTCGACGGTGCCTTTATACAGAAAATCGTCGCTCCCCACGCTGACCCACAGCAGTTTAAGCTGCTTATTCGTCCGGTCGGCATTGCTACCGATCTGGCCGAAACTGCCGTCCATCTCCTGGGGCGACAGGTACGAACTGTAGCTGCACACCCAGGCGAATTTGTCCAGGTTACCGAAGGCAGTCCGCAGCGTTTGTCCACCTCCACGCGAGAAGCCACCAATGGCGCGGTTGTCTTTGTTGGCAATGGCGCGGTAATTTTTCTCGACGTACGGAATCACGTTGCCAGTCAGGTCACGGCCGAAATCGTTGGCCCGTTTCACCGCATCGGCCCCGTCGCGCACGGTCGGATCGGCGGGTTTGGCACCGCCTTGCTGCTCGGCAAGTCGGGCCGCGATGTTGCCGTAGGGCATCACGACAATCATGGGTTTGGCCCGCCCGGCGGCAATCAGGTTGTCGAGAATCAGGTTCGTCCGGCCCACCTTGAAGAAGGTTTCTTCGGTGTCGGTGGTACCGCTGATGAGGTAAAAAACGGGGTAGTTCACCTTCGGATTTTTGTCGTAACCCGGCGGGGTGTACACGACCAGCGAACCCGTCGTTCCTGCTGTCGACGGGTAGTATTCGTAGTTGACCGAGCCGTGGGGTACGTCCTGCAAGCTATGAACCAGGGGGGTATTGCCGGGGATGTCGACCAGGCTGGCTTTGAAGCGTTCGTTCGGAAAAAACGCGACGTTGGCCGGATCCATCACCGTGATACCATCCACCAGAAAGCTGTACGGGTAGATGTCGGGTTTGACGGGCGTCGTCGTCACACTCCAGATACCCTGCGCGTCTTTGGTCATGGCGAGCGGGGCTTTCTCAAACTGCGCACTCAGTTTCACGTCGGTAGCCACCGGTGCGAGGTACCGAAACGTAACCGAGTTATCTGGGTTGACCTGGGGCGACACGACCAGCGGCCCCCTCGGCGGCTGGCCGAACGTGACCCCGACGAGCAGCATCAGGGCGATAATCAGTCGAAACGAAATAGGCATGTTTTATAGGGTTTGGGGAAGGAATTCGATTACGTTAATTAGCCCGCTTTTGTGTTATCGCCCAGGATACTGAAGTCACTTTATCCAGTTATTCCGCTTCATCCAGTCGAAGAGCGGGTCGATCCAGCCGGGTTGCCGGAAAATGAACCCGTGATCGCCTTTGGGGTAAATGTGCATCTCGACGGGCACATTCAGATGCCGCAGTTTTTCAAAGTACACGATGCTGTTGTCCACGTCGACCACTTTATCGTCGGCTGCGTGAGTCAGGTACGTTGGGGGCGTGTTGGCCCGCACCTGTAGTTCGTTGGAGAATAGCTCGATGGTCGCGCGCGACGGATTTTTCCCCAGCAGATTATCCCGTGACCCCCTGTGGGCGAGGCTGTCCTGCATGCTGATAACGGGGTAGACCAGCACTTGAAAATCGGGGCGCAGAGTGATCTTTTCGGGGTTATCGATCAGGGCTTTCTCAAAATGCGTCGCTTCGGTTGAGGCCAGGTGACCACCCGCTGAGAAACCCATGATGCCCACTTTGTTTACATCGATTCCCCATTTGGCGGCCCCTTCGCGCACCCGTCTGATGGCCTGTTGCGCGTCCTGCAACGGCCCGATGGTTTTATCGACCATACTCGAATCGCTCGGCAGGCGGTACTTGAGCACGAAAGCCGCCACACCTTTCTGCGCCAGCGCTTTCGCCGTGTTGACACCTTCACCCTGATACACGACCACGCTATATCCCCCGCCGGGAATAATGACGACCGCTGTACCGGTAGCGGTGGCTTTGTCGGGTAGATAGACTTCCAGCGTCGGCTGCGTAACGCCCCGGTACACGCCCGGCGACGGCTGCACTTCCTTCACCGACGACGACTTTGCGTTGGGCACGTTGCCCGGATACAGGGGTATGATTTCCTGCGCCCGTACGGCCAGCGACCCCATAAATAACAAACCGGAAAGCAGGTGCGATTTTTTCATACAGACGAGGCCAGAACGACCCATTTACTGTTACTTTTTGACCGTATAACCCAGCAACGACAGCATCTGCATGGCGTAGCGTTTGCCCAGTTCCCGATAGCCAGCCGCGTTGAAATGCAGGTTATCGGGCGAATCCGTACAGCCCACCGACGAGATCACATGGGCCGTCGGGATGGTTTGCGGGAGCGTAGCGATGATCCGGTTCATCCCGGCGCAGATACCGCCCTGATCGGCGTTGACGGTTTCACCCGCCAGCAGCGGTATGGAATTGGGGGGCAGGTTAAGGTCGGCCAGGAGGTTGTCGTACACGGTTTTCACTTTCTTCGTCCACAGCGAATCGTTGGGATTCGACTCACCCTGATGCAGCAGAATACCTTTGATGACCCCACTCTGCTGCGCCCGTTTCCCCATCTCGACCAGCCGGGCATACGGATTACCGTCGTATTGGGCAATAAAATTCTTCATCCAGCCCGGCACCGTCGCGACATATGACTCGTACCTGTCTTTATCGAACAGGTCGATTTTACACCCACCGACGGCCACATTGATGACCCCTACGCGGACTGTCTCGGGCAGATGCGCCACCAACTCCCGGCCAAAGTAATCGGCAGGGGTCAGCCCGGTTTTGCAACGGCACAAGGGGGGAACCGCCGTGTACCAGTTACCCTTCGTGCGGCCCAGATCCGGGCAGTCGACGGCTTCCAGCACCTGAAACCGACGGTCGACGCCCACGGTATCCTGCGGTTCAATTTTGGCGTTCCCCTCCATGTTCGACTGGCCCAGGCAGAGATAAATGTGGAAGTTGGGGTCCTGCGCCAGGGCGGGAAGCGCCAGCATGAGCAGCCCCATGATCGAAGGGATTAGTAGTTTTATGTTCATAATAGATACTGATTTTACGCTTGTCGCCATTCCTTTTTTGTTATCAACAGGCTTTGTTCTCCGGCCGGTTTGTCATCCCGTTTTTGTCATCCCGCCTTTGTCATCCCGAGGTACGAGGGATCTTCGCTAATAGGCGATTTTTTTGCTCCTACCGAAGATCCCTCGTACCTCGGGATGACAAAGGCGGGATGACAAAAAAACATTCGCAATTCATTCTAATTAATCACTAGAGTTGTCATGCTTTCCACAGGGAAGTCGAGCGTCAGGGCGTTGCCGGAAACGGTCAGGGTTTTCTTGTCCAGCGTGGCGGCCGTTTTTTTACAGCCCAATAGCAGCCCGGCCAGCACAAGTACGTAAAGCGAGGTTTTCATGGAAAAGTGGACCGGGTTTAGCGCGTAGGTTGGTCGATGTGGAAATAGTCAAAATCAGCGTACCCGCCCGGCGTTTGCGTGGCGTAGTTGAACAGACCGAACCGGTAACCCATGAAATGCGGCAGGGTATACGGCAATTTGATTGGCTCACCAATGGGGTTCCAGCTTGTTCCGTCGAGGCTGTAGAAGAAACGGCCGGTGTCTTTCCGGTCGCGGAAATCGCACTCGGCTTTCAGGTACACCACCGACGCCGACAGCGGTACGCGCTGCATCTCCACGGCTTTGCCCGACGCGGCACTAACCATCACGATGGCTCTGCTCCCGCCGGTTTGCTTCACCCCTGCCAGGCCGTACTGTTTCTGCAACAGGCTAAGCCCCGCGAAGTCGCCGTCGTTTAGTTTCGACACGTCGAGCCGGGTCGAGCCGGTGCATTGGGGGCCGATGGTCCGCTGCGTAAGGGTGTTGCGGGCCATCACGAACGACGTATCGATCCGCCCCGTTTTCAGCCGCAGGAAGCCGCTGCGCTCCGTCACCGACCAGCGCGTGTTGTCGGGATTGTGGTTCCACTGCCAGACGAGCGGTAGCGCCGGGTCGCCCTTCTTGCGCGTAAATTCATCGGCATTCACGAGGCCCGGTATCAGCCCGTTGCTGGCGGGCAGGTCGAGCGTCGGCGGTACTTTCCCACCGACACCCAGCACGGGCCAGCCGTCTTTCCACTGCACCGGCACCAGATACGGGACGCGGCCAACGCCCCCAAAATCGCGAAACAGGTAAGCGAACCACCGGCCATCGGGGGTATCAATGAGGCCGCCCTGCGCCACGCCCAGATCCTGCAAGGCCACCCGCCCCTCCCAGGGACCGGTAAGTTTGTCGGCGCGGTGCAGGACCACGGTTCGCATACCGCCCTGCGGCCAGGTGATGTTGAACAGGTAGTATTTCCCGTTGACTTTAAACAACTGCGACCCTTCGGCGGGCAATCCCCGGCCCGGCCCCGACGGCGCGCTGGCGTTCTCGATGAGCACCCGTTCGGTGCCGGGCTTCACACCCGACACATCGGCGGTGAGTTCAACAATCCGGAGTTTACCCCCGCCGTACACCATGTACACCCGGCCGTCGTCATCGAAAAACAGGCTATGATCGTGGTAAGCGGGGGTAAACGAAACCGCTTTCCAGGGGCCTTTCTCGATGTTTTTCGTGGTATAAACATGGGTTTTACCCGTCGTCTGGGCGAAGGTCGTGGCGTAGTACATACCCTTGTGAAAGCGCAGACTGCTGGCCCACGAACCCCGCCCGTAGGTGCTCTGCCCGTTGGTCAGGTTCATCGCATCGACAGTGGCAAGGGTATCGTAAGCGTAGCTGACCAGTTTCCAGTTCACCAGATCCGTCGACTTCATAATGGGCAGGCCGGGGCTCAGGTGCATGGTCGTGCTACTCATATAGTAGGTCCTGCCCACGCGAATCATGGCCATGTCGGGTACGTCGGCGAAGATAACCGGGTTAGTGGCGGTCGGTGTCTGCGCCAGACAGGGGCCCGACAGCGCCAGCCAGGCCAGGCAAATCAGCAGGTAGTTCATGGGCGGCATCGGGTCGTATCGTGGCTAGTTGAGCGGCCCGATGAGTTCGATAAACGTACCGTCGGGGTCCTGCACCAGCACGAAATGCGCTTTGTCGTTCAGGGGTATTGGTGTGCTGCCCCGGAAGGATACGTTCATTTTCGTCAGCCGGTCGATGATTGGTTTGAGCGCCTTCACATTGATCGTGATGTACTGCATACCCGTATCGTCCTGAATGAATTTAGGCGCGGGATGACCCGCTTTTTTTCCGAAGCTCATCAGCTTCCAGTCGGTCGCGTCGGGGCTGTTTTCCAGCTTGAGAATCGTCACCTGCGTCGGGGTCCCGTTGGCCAGACCCGACCGTTTTGAAAACTCGTCGGTAATGGTAAAACTCCCGGTTTTGACCATCCCGATACCGTTGACGTAGAAATCAAGGGACCGGTCGAGGTCAGCGACCACCACGCCGACACCGATTGTTTTACTGCTAAAATTAGACTGCGCCTGCGCCAGTCCGCTTACCAGCAGACCGACCAGCACCAGGAGAACCTGTACCGAAATGCGTTTCATAGAATTGAGTAGAGTAGGGTTTATTTATACATCGAATCGGTACCGCTGTAGCGCAGATAATTGAACGAAGCCGCGTTGTCGGAAGCACTCCCCGACGAGGTCGCGTACAGCCCGAACACGCAGCCGATGAAGCCGCCCGCCACCTGCGTACTCAGAAACTTCCCGTCGACTTTGTCTTTCAGAAGTTTCCAGTCGTTCGGCTTTTCGGCCACGTAGAACGCATACGCATCGCCTTTGGCATCGATACGCAGCATTACCTTTTTGGTATCGGCCGAAACGGGTGTCTGAGCTAGCAGTTCCAGGTTTTTGTCGTTAGTGCTCTTAAACAGCTGCACGACGGGCTTGCCCTGCTTGGTCGATTTGGCGAGGAAATAGAAATGTTTCTCGTCCTGGAAAATGACCATTCCCGCCTTCTCGTCGGCGGATTTAGCCGAGAAATCCAGCGCGGTTTCGGCGGTACAGGTCAGGTGTTGCTGCCGCTTGCCGATAAACGACGGATTACCCAGTTCCGAGATCGTTTCCGGCTTGAGTTTCATCGTCAGGCCGTTGGCTTTGCTGAGGCTGAACGACTTCTCATCGCGGGTACGCAGGAAAAGCAGCGCTGGGTCGAGTGCTTTGTCGAAGGTGATCGTGTAGGCAAAGTTGCCGTTCTGGGGACGGGCGTCTTTCTGTTTGACTTCCCTGAAATTACCGACGTAGCTGTAGGCAATGGGCTTCTCGCCGTGCTCAATCATGGGCCAGTCGTCGGTCCAGGTCAGGGGGGCGATAAACGTTTCGCGCCCGGTGTTGTAGTAGTTACCCTCGTAAGGCCGGACCGCCAGAAAATCGAGTACCACTTGCCATCCGGCCCTTCAACGAACTGCGCGTGCCCCGCCGACGTGATCGGGTCTTTTCGGTCGGCGGGCAGATCGCGCTGGGTCAGAATCGGGTTTTTCTCGTAGGGTACATACGGTCCCCAAACGTCTTTACTACGTAGTACAACCTCCGAGTGATTAACCGACGTACCGCCCTCGGCCGCGTAGAGGTAGTACCAGTTGTTGCGCTTCAGAATATGCGGTCCTTCGATCCAGACGGGCTTCTTGCTCAGATCGACCCCACCGTTGACGAGCTGTTTTTCCTCGCCCACGACTTTCAGATTCGTGTAATCAAATTCGTACATCCGAATCGTCCGGTGTCCGGGATAAAGCGGCTTGCGGTCGGGCGCGTCGCTGTTGTAGAGGACGTACGCTTTATCGGTCGACTCGTCGAAATACACCGACGGGTCAATGCCTTTAACGTCGGGCAACTTCACCGGATCGCTCCACGGCCCCGCCGGATTCTTCGCCGTCACGATGAAGTTACCGTCGTGGTCGATGTCGGTGCAGGTGACGTAATATGTTCCCTTGTGGTAGCTGATGGCCGGTGCAAACAGCCCCCGCGTCATGCGTTCGCCCATAAAATCCATCTGCGACGGCCGGTCGATGACGTTGCCGATCTGCTTCCAGTTTTTGAGATCTTTGCTATGCAGCACCGGGATACCGGGAAAGTACGAAAACGTGGAGTTGATGAGGTAGTAATCGCTGCCCACCTTGACGATGCTGGGATCGGGATAAAACCCCGTCATGATGGGGTTGACCAGTGTCGTTGTCTGCGCCAGTGAAGCGTAACTCGCTCCGGTCAGCAGGGCCGCGCAAAGGGCCGTAATCATGCGTTTTTTCATGCGATTAGGTTGTATGTTTTTGGGTCTGGTGTTCCGTTCTCGTCGCTCGTTTCTTTCCGGGATTTTGCCATCCGGCTGGTTTTGTCATCCCCCATTTTTGTCATTGGCATTTTTTGTCATCCCCGTTTTTGCCATCCGGCATTTTTTGTCATCCCGAGGTACGAGGGATCTTCGGTGGCAGGCGGTTTTGTAAGTAGTCATGTCGAGTCTGTTACTCCCGAAGATCCCTCCTGCGTCGGGATGACAAAAACGCGATGACAAAAAACCGGATGACGAAAACCGCGGGATGGCAGAAAAAAGAGTTACCCCTGAATGTCATCGTTCAAAAAGCGCCATTCGGGGTTCGTGGACTGAATCAGGTCAACTTTCTTTTCTCTCCGCCAGCCCTTTATTTCCTTCTCTCGATCAATTGCGTTCCGAACGTACTGGTGATGTTCCCAGTAGACCAGCCGATGGCAGTAGAATTTACCCGCAAACTTCTCCGCCTGCCCCCACGACTCGTAATGCTCCTGCAACCGCCGGACTAAGTCGTTGGTCATTCCTGTATACAGCGCCGTTTTTTCCGGATTCGTGACGATATAGACATAGAAAGCATACTGGTTCATCTGTACAGGTTTTATAGTACGTTTATTCTATTTCCGGTCATTTTTCTTTAGCCTATTTTGTCATCCGGTTTTTTGTCATCCCGACGCAGGAGGGATCTTCGGTAGGAACAAGAAAAACCGCCTACTCCCGAAGATCCCTCCTGCGTCGGGATGACAAAAAACGGGGATAACAAAAAAACCGGATGACAAAAAACACGGGATCATAGGGGAAACACACTACTGCGCCGTCAGCGTGTAGGTCTTACCGCGCTGCGTGGGTATGTCGTAGAGCCAGGTAGGTTTTAGGGGCGGAGTTGGGGTGGCGGGGCCGGTTAGGGTAGCGACGATTGGGGTGGGCGTTTCTTCCGTCTGGTAAAATTCGTTCGGGTTTGGGCCTGATGCCGTTGCCAGCATTCCTTCGCTTTGCTTCAGTTGGTTTGGCGTCCGCACGCGCAGGTTACCGCCCAGCATCGACCGGATTTCGACGTTCACAAGTTTGCCGCCTTCCCAGGTCATCCCGACGATCTCGAAGCCGCCCCGCGCCCGGAGGCCGCTGATGCTACCCGTCGGCCAGACGTCGGGCAGGGCGGGCAGCAGATGTACAGCGCCGTCGTTGCTTTGCATCAGCATTTCCGTGATGCCCGACGTGCAGCCGAAGTTACCATCGATCTGAAACGGCGGGTGCGCGTCGAACAGGTTGTTGTACGTACCGCCCCCTTCCTTATTGACACCCAGCGGAGTCAGCTGACTCTGGATAAGCGTGTAGGCATGATTGCCGTCCTGGAGTTTGGCCCACCAGTTTACCTTCCAGCCCATGCTCCAGCCCGTCGAGACGTCGCCCCGGTGGGTCAGGGTCGTGCGCGAGGCATTGAACAGGTTGGGCGTGCGGTAAGCCGAAATCTGGCTGGACGGAAACAGGCCGTAGAGGTGCGAAATGTGCCGGTGCTTGTCGTTAGGGTCATCGATATCGTCGAGCCACTCCTGCAACTGCCCGTACTTCCCGATGTGCATGGGCGGCAGTTTGGCGCGCATCTGCCGGAGCGAATCAGCAAAGGCTGCGTCTGTTTTCAGGAGATCAGCCACGCGGATAGCGGTGCTGAACACGTCGAACACGATCTGATTGTCCATCGTCGTACCGGCATCTAGCGACGAGCCGCCGTGCGCCTGGGGTGCGTTTTCGGGCGATGTACTGGGGCTGACAACCAGCCAGTGATAGCGGGGGTCTTCAACCAGAAAATCGGCGTAAAACTGGGCTGCTCCTTTCAGGATCGGGTAGGCCGTAGTCAGAAAGGCCCGGTCGCCGGTGTAGAGATAATGTTCCCACAGATGTTGACTGAGCCACGCGCCCCCGGCCGTCCACATACCCCAGAACGCGCCATCGACCGGCCCGTTGATCCGCCAGATGTCGGTGTTGTGGTGGGCCATCCAGCCGCGTGCGCCGTACATGACCCGCGCCGTTTCCTTGCCCGTTTCCGACAGGTCGCGGATTAGACTAAACAGCGGCTCGTGCATTTCGGACAGGCCCGTCTTTTCAGCGGGCCAGTAGTTCATCTGCGTATTGATGTTGATCGTGTACTTACTGTCCCAGGGTGGGCGCATACTCCGGTTCCAGATGCCCTGTAAGTTGGCCGCCTGCCCGTTCGGTTGCGACGAGGAGATAAGCAGATACCGGCCGTACTGGTAATAGAGCGTCACCAGCTGCGGGTCGTTGGTCGAGCGGAAATTTTTCAGCCGTTCATCAGTGGACAACCTGGCCGCGTCCGTCGACGTGAGATCAAGATGGACCCGGTTGAAATAGCGTTGATAGGCCGCGATGTGCGGTTTGAGCAGAGCCGCGTACGACTGGCGAAACGCCTTGTCGAGCGTAGTCGTCACCCGCTCCGTTTCATTGCCGCTCAGGTCGTGGTGATTGACAAAGTTGGTGGCAATAGCCAGGTAGATCGTGGCGGTTGTGGCCCCGTTGACCACCAGCGTCTGCCCGTTGGCCGACACGGTGCCGCCTTTAGTTTTAATGCGGGCGAGGCTTTTGAATTTCACCTGGCCGGGTACGCCTTCGTGGTCGGAGGTGGTACCGGCCAGCATCAGTTCGTTGCGGTTGGTGGTGTTGATGAGGACGTTGGCGTGCAGGCTGGTAAACGACGTCACGAAGGAAAGTTTACCGGGCTTATCGGCAGATAGCTGTATGACCAGCACGTTGTCGGGCAGGGAAGCAATGACTTCGCGGGTGTAGGTCACGTCGCCGACTTTATAAGTCGTTTTGGCGACGGCCCGCTCGATGTCGAGTTCGCGGTAGTAGTCGGTAAAGGTGTCGTGACCGGCAAACGTCAGCAAGAGATTCCCGACGGGCTGGTACATCTGCCCGTGCGACTTTTTGGTGATGATCGACTTATTGGCCAGTTGTTCGGCTTCTTTCTGCTTACCGTCGAAAATCAGCTGCCTGATTTCGGGGAGCACCGCTTTCGCGTCGGGGTTGTCGTTGCGGTTGGGACTGCCGCTCCAGACAGTGCCTTCGTTGAGCTGAATTGTTTCCTGGGGTACGTTGCCGTAGACCATCGCCCCGAGCCGCCCATTGCCGACGGGCAGCGCATTTTCCCAGACCGCTTCCGATGGTTTCGTGTACCACAGTTTCAGGTTGGGTTTGTTCTGCGCCAAACCGACCGTCGTCATCGTGGTGAGCAGCAGCAGCCAGACAAGTCCTTTCATAGGTCATAAGAGCAAACTACGTATTGCAACTACTGCCTGCCCGGACAATCTTAATCAATTGTTCAGGCAGGCAGCAGTCTGGTCAGGTCAGGATGTTAGTAACCCGTGTTCTGCGGGAACTTGGGCCCGTCGATTACGCGGTCGATCTGGTACTGCGGAATCGGGCGAAGCATGTTGAAGTCCTGCACATATGGCGCAGCTTCCGGGTTCCAGGCTTTCACCCGACGCACCAGCGAGCGGGTCCGTACCAGGTCGTGCCAGCGCTGCCATTCGCCGAAAAATTCGCGGCTCCGCTCATCCAGAATAAAGTCCAGCGTCACATCGGACGGCTGAATGGTCATGGCCGTCACGGCGGCAGCGTTCTGGGCGGCCGAGTTGGTCCGGCGGTACCCCGCCCGTTGCCGTACCACGTTCAGCAGCGCGGCCGCCCGGGTGTTGTCGCCGGTTTTGAAGTAGGCTTCCGCGCCCGTCATGTACACATCGGCGAAGCGGTACAGCACCGCCGGGCGGGTCGAGGGGTCGTTGAAGTTAGCGCCCCGGCCGGGGTCCATGAATTTTTTCAGCGCGGGAAAAATCCCGTTGTTCCACAGGCTGGGTGGCACCACGATTCCTTTGAATGGCCGCGTACCAACGAACTGCGGAGCCCCCGTTACTTCATAATCAGGAAGCCACACGGCGGTATCCTGCCCCACGACCGTCGTATACCCGATACCCCGGCTGTTGTTGGCCGTACTGGCGGTATTGGTAACTGCCGTATTGGCGATGTACACTGTGTAAAAAGAGTTGGCAAACCGGGAATCGACCGTCCGGTTGGTGAAGGCCTGATCGAGGAAGTAGTTCTTGCCCGCGTTGTCGCCCGACGGCCATTTGTAGCTGTTGGGCCGCATCCGAACGTACGGCCGACCGTAGTACGAATCCCGGATCATGCCGGAAGTACCGTTGTTGACCAGCGTTCCCGACCCGTTTTTAAAGGAATTGACCCCGCTGTTGTTTGGGTAGTTCCAGTTGGTAAACCAGGGCGACAGGTTCTGCGCGGCCCCACCACCGGCGGCTCCCCCCACGGTATAGTAGCCGTATTTGGGGTCCAGCACGTGATCGCTGACAAACATGGTTTCCTTGCCGTAGTCATTGGCCGGGTTGAACGCATCGCCGTAATCCTGCCACAGGTCGAGGCCGTACGACGATTTGTTGGCAATAATGTCCGAACAGATCGTGGCCGCCTGCGTAAAATCCGAGGCCGTATTGTTGAGCCAGCCCCGGGTCAGGTACGCCTTGGCGAGCAGCAACTGAGCAACCGGTTTGGTAGCCGCCTTACCCAGAAACGGCGTGGTCGGCGTATTGGGCAGATCGGCAGCCGCTTCGGTCAGGTCTTTGATGATCTGCTCGTAAATCTGGGCCGCTGGCTGGCGCGACGCGGCCTGCGAAGGCACCGTGATAAACTCGGTATGCAGCGGCAGGTCGCCCCAGGTCTGCACGGCGTAGAAGTACCAGAAGCCCCGCAGAAACTTGGCCTGCGCCAGGTACTGCTTGCGGGTTGCGTCGGGCAGGTCGATAGTACTCCCGTACTGAAGTACCCCGTTCAGCGTATTGATATCCTGAAAAACAATCCCCCAGGCCGATCCGAAGTTACTACCGTTCAGGCCGTTGTACGTATACGGAACGGGCGTACCTGCGCTGGCTCCCTGGATAAATTCGTCGGTACCGGCCTGCATTTCGATGGTAAACCCTTCGGTTCCCCACTGCGAGCGGATGTCGTTGTAGACCCCCGCAATACCACCCAGTACCCCCGCCTGACTATTGAAGTAAGACGGTACAATCTGCGACTGCGGGTTCTCTTCCAGAATCTTCTCGCAGCCCGTACCCGATGCCGCTACAAGGCCCGCTACGACCCATACTTTTATTGATTTCATTGGAATATCGATCGTTAGAATTTGAGATTTACGCCGAACGTGAACTGCCGCACGGGCGGGTTATTGAGGTTTACCGCGATCTGACGGGCTGGTGTACCACCGTCGCTGGCTCCCTGTGGCGTCACCGTCGAACTAGCATAGCCGTTTCCTTCGGGGTCGATAGCCAGGTGCTGACTAACCAAAGGCGAGTACAGAATGAATGGGTTGGTAGCGTTGATATACACCCGGGCCGAGCTCATCCCGATTTTGCGAATCAGCTCGCTGGCGAAGGTGTAGCCGAAGTTGATACTTCTGACTTTGATGAACGAACCATCGTAGTAGCCCAGCGTCGAGCCGAAGTACGCCACGGCACTACCGGCGTCCGGAGCCGGGAACGCGTTGGTTGGGTTGGCATCGGTCCAGTAATCAGTTTTCACCTGATTGACCCGGCTCTGGTTGTAGAAGGCAAAACCACCATTCCCGCCCGCGTTACCGGTCAGGTACGGCACAATCACTTTCATGCCGATACGGGCAAACGACACGATCGACAGGTCGAAGTTTTTGTAGGCGAACCGGTTGGTCAGACCCGCTTCAAATTTGGGCTGGAAGTTGCCCAGTATTTGCCGGTCGTTGGCGTCGATCTTGCCGTCGCCGTTCAGGTCTTCGACCCGGATCTGGCCGGGGAATTGCGCCGGTGAGGTCTGCTTGGCGATCGCCCCGCTTTCCTTATCGGCGGTCTGCCAGATACCAATTTTCTTGTAGTCGTAAATCACCGAGAGGGGCTGACCCACAAACCAGCCCGCGCCGATGTTAGCCTGCTCTTCGGGCGTCGTCAGCTGGGTGATTTTCTCGCGGTTGAAGTAGTAGATAGCGTCGGCGCTCCAGTTGAAGCCCTTCGGATTGCGGAAAATATCGACCGTCAGCGCGGTTTCCAGCCCGCGTCCTGCCGTGCGACCCAGGTTTTTCAGTGTCGACCCGGCCCCGTTGCTCGGTGGCAGCGGCACCGACAGCAGGATGTTTTTCGTCTCCTGGCTATAGTAGTCGACCGAACCCGTAATCCGGTTGTTCAGAAATCCGAAGTCGAGCCCGATATCGATCTGTGCCGTCGACTGCCAGCTCAGGTTGGTAGCGGGCAGGCTCGTCACGGTGTAAGCCAGTTGCTGCCCAGCGGTGCCCAGACCGAAGTTATAGTAACCGGCCGACAGCGCGCCCAGCGTTGCGTAAGCCCCTACGTTCCGGTTGCCCGAAATACCCCAGCTACCGCGCAGTTTCAGGTTCGAGATAGCCGGTACGCTTTTCATAAACGGCTCTTCGATGATATTCCAGCCCGCACCGATGGCCGGGTAGTTGAAATACTGGTTGCCCGGCGACAGTGTCGATGAGCCATCCCGGCGCAGCGTCAGCGTCAGCAGGTAACGGTCGTTGTAGCTGTAGTTGACCCGGCCCATGTACGACAGCAGGCCCAGTTCGGCAAACGAGTTCCCGAAGTCTGAACTGGCAACGGGCGTGCCGGATGCCAGCGAAAAGTTCGACGTTTTGATGTAATCGGCGGGCACACCCGTGATCGTGAAGCGACTGCCCAGCGAGTGGTTTTTGGTCACTTCGTACAGGCCCGTTACACCGATCTTGTGTTTGCCGATCGTCTTGTCGTAATACAGCAGGTTCTGCAGGTTGACGTCCCAGTACTCGGTGTTGTTGATCTCCGCGTTGGACGACGACTGTACGGTAGCCTGGTTAAAATACGTCAGCGGGCCGTTATAGCCGTTGTAATTCGTCTGGCTGAAGTTCAGTCCGGCGTTGAACCGGTAGCGCAGACCCGGCAGAATATTCCACTCGGCATACAGGCTATTGAATGTACGCAGCGAACGGGTACGGCCCAGATACGAATCCTTCTTGGTCAGCAGCGTCAGCGGGTTAATCGTGGCCGCATCGATGGAGCCTTCCGCCGGAAACAGATTTACCGTGCCGTCGGCATTGTAGGGAGACGCCAGGGGCGTCAGTCGCACCAGTCCGCCCGGTACGCCATCTCCACCCGGTGTATTCTGGTAGGTCAGCGTGTTCAGCATGTTCAGGCCGACTTTTACGTTCTTACCGATGCGCTGATCGATGGTCGCCCGCAGCGTGAAGCGCTCAAAGCGCTGGCTGGGAATAATACCCGTTTCGTTGAAATACCCGACGCCCAGCGAGTACTGCGTATTCTCACTACCACCCTGCATCCCCAACTGGTGATTGGTCTGGAAGCCGGGTTTGTAGATCAGCCCCTGCCAGTCGGTCGAGACACCAGCCGCCAGGCCCGCGCTTTCTTTGGCCGTGAGCGGGTACGCCGTCGTGCCCGGTGACGACCGGTTGTAAGTGGCCGCATCGGCTTTGAACTGCGCGTACTCCTGACCGTTCATGACGTTGTACTTACCCATTATGGTTGTTACACCGTGGTATCCGTCGTAGCTGAACACGGGCTTACCCGTTTTGCCCCGCTTGGTCGTAACCAGGATAACCCCACCCGATCCGCGCGATCCGTAGATAGCCGTTGCCGACGCGTCTTTCAGGATTTCGAGGTTCACGATGTCATTGGGGTTGATGTCGTTCAGGCCCCCGTACGGAATCCCGTCGACAACCACCAGCGGCCCATCCAGCGCGTCACCCGTACCCGGATTGGTGCTGTTGTTCAGCGTGCGGTTACCCCGGATACGGATCTGCCCCTGCGACCCCGGCGTCGAGCCATTGCTGGTGATCGTTACCCCGGCGGCCCGGCCCTTGAGCTGGCTGACCAGGTTGGGCGCCGGTACTTCCTTGAGCGTAGACTCGTTCACCGACACGACCGACCCGGTAATGTCGCGTTTGCGCTGCACCCCGTAACCAACGACAACGACTTCGTCCAGCGTCTTATCGTCGGGTGCCATGCTGACGTTGATTACCGCCTGCGACCCGACGGCAATTTCCCTGGCGGCATAGCCAACCAGCGAAAACACCAGTACCGCCCCATTGGGCGCCGTAAGCCGGTAGTTACCGCTGGCATCGGTCGTGGTACCGCGCGTCGTCGACTTGATCTGCACGTTCACGCCGGGCAGCCCCTCCCCTTTCTCATCGACCACCCGGCCCGACACCTGAACATCCAGTATGCCCAGACCTGCGTCTGTGTGTAGCGGGAATCCAGACCGATGGTTCATCAGCTTGTGTACGTTCCCATCGGCGGCAAACGTGCTGGTGGCCAGACCGAGCAGCAACAGGCCGGGTAGCCCCACCGCTCGTTTAGATTTCACCCAATGGCCGGGTGCGGCTGTTTGATAAAGTAAGCGCATATAGTCGAATTGTTACAAAAGTTGGGGATTGAACAGTGCACGGATATTGACCCATATCGGGTTAATGTGTTTTATCGACACATTAGCAAACTGACGCAATGAGGCTATGCATTATAGAGCGGGTTGGCGTGATGACTGGGTGGGAGAATGGTTCGTTACGTTCTTTTCACCGGCCGGATAATCGACGGGATCGGTGCGCCGGATAAACTACAGGCAGGGCTTGTCCCTAAAGCAGATAAGCCCGACCAGCATACTGATACTATGTAAGAACTGGTCAACATTTATGCAATCGGTTGTAAAACATAAGTGCAATTATACAATGCTATCTTTATAAAAGAAAGCAATGATTTAGCAGAAACCGACTACTTTTTATCAAAATTATATAGTTAGCCGCTCCAGTAGTCAGCAAGCCCGGTCCAGCGCATGGGGCTATCGACCCCAATCAGGCATTGGCTATTCGGCCGAATAGCCTGTGTACGGGGGTCATTCGTAAGCCGGAAAGCGTTTCTGCCAGCTCACGGCTACATCAGTCGCGGTCTTCAGTTTAAACGCTTTTCGCTGGTTCCGGCCAACGCCTTCGAATTGTCGATTTCACTCTTATACACGTAACTTGTCCGTGTCAATCTAACGCAACCCGTAAACGGATAGCCAATACCATGAGAACGATCCGAATTATGGCGCACATCTCCCTCGACGGTGTGATCCAGCATGAAATTGATGACGATTTCACGTAGGGTAACTGGACAACACCATACCGGACGCCAACGGGGTTGGCAGCCGTCGTCGAGGCACAGGGCAGCCCGTTCGACCTGTTGCTTGGCCGTCGTACCTACGATAACTGGGCTGGTTTCTAGCCAGCGGTGACCGGTAGCCCGATTGCCGACGGTCTGAATGCTGCGACGAAATACGTGGCCACCCACAGACCGGAGAGTCTCAACTGGGGTCCGGCCAAAGACGTAGGCACCGATAGTATAGCGGGTATTCGTAGTCTCAAGGCAACGGATGGCCCTGATCTGATCGTCTGGGGAAGTTCAACGCTGACGTCTGTTCTGCTCGGTCAGCAACTCGTTGATGAAGTGGTATTACTTGTTTGTCCTGTGCTGCTGGGCCGGGGCAAACGCTTTTTTTCGGACAGTGCCGACCCGTGCGCACTGGCTCTCGTCGGCACAAAGGCTACGGCTACGGGTGTACTGATAAATACGTACCGGCCCGTCGGGCCACTGCAACCCTGACCCTTGCCGGTCGATATGCCCGCTCGCAACTGGCTGGTCGGTTGACTACCAGATACAGCCTCAAAGCCGCCGGTGATACCGCTTTTATCGGGTGATTTTCGTACTTTTCTATTCTAATCCCGTACGGCTGTACCAATTATCACCTTTTACATTTGCATCGCAATAACTGATCCCCCTGTCAGTATACACTGTAGTAACTTGTACTTTAGCTAGTTGACTGATCCGCCGGGGATTACAGGCCGTATTTTTGAGTAAGAACAACCATCTTGCAAACGCAATAGCACTATCAGACATGGCAACCATCAACTGTACCGTCAACGGTAAGGAGCATTCGTTCGAGGCCGATCCGCAAATGCCTTTGCTATGGGCCATCCGGGACATCGTGGGGCTAAAAGGCACCAAGTTCGGTTGTGGCGTGGCGCAGTGCGGAGCCTGCACGGTCCACCTCAACGGCGAGGCCGTCCGGTCATGCGTGACCCGCGTCAGCCGGGCCAACGGACAGAAACTCGTCACGATTGAGGGGCTATCGAAACACAACGATCATCCGGTGCAGCTGGCCTGGCAGGAGATCGACGTACCGCAGTGCGGCTACTGCCACTCCGGGCAAATCATGTCGGCGGCCGTGCTGCTGCGCGACAACCCCAACCCCACCGACGCCGATATCGACGCGGCTATGGCGGGGAATATCTGCCGGTGCGGCACCTACCTGCGCGTCCGCAAAGCGATTCACCTGGCCGCTGGCATGGACCGTAAAGTGAGCAGCAGCAACGAATAAGCGGTCCGGGTTACCACCCGACTGCGTTTCTCTTTTTTCCAGCATTTATGAAACATCGTTCTCCCCTGATTCGCCCGCGCTGGCTGAATCAGAACATGATGGCGCTACTGTCGGTGGGCCTTTTCACGACGGCCATCGCCACATCGGCCTTCACCGAATCGAAGGAGCCCACCCTCCGGCCATTGACGTCAGCCCCAGCGCCGGTCAAAAAAGATCCGGTCCGGAAGGATAGCGCAACGTCGGTGAAAGCGTTCGCTAGTGTCTACAAAGTGCTGATGAGTCCACGCTGCATGAACTGCCACCCCGCCGGCGACATTCCGCTCCAGGGCGACGATAGTCATCTGCACACCATGGCTCCGCAGCGCGGCACCGACGGCAAAGGCGTTTACGCCATGAAATGCACCAACTGCCACCAGTCCGCCAACCTGCCGGGCGTACATACTCCGCCGGGCAACCCCGACTGGCACCTGCCCCCGGCCACGGCCCGGATGGTGTTTCAGGGACGTACCCCGAATCAGCTGGCGAAACAACTGGTCGACCCCAGACAGAACGGGGGTAAGAACATGGCGCAGTTGCTCGAACACGCGCACGATGGACTGGTCGTAGCGGGCTGGAACCCCGGCGAAGGCCGCACGTTGCCGCCCATGAGTCACGCGGCCTTTACCAATGCCTGGACAACCTGGATTAAAACCGGTGCTTTCGCGCCCAAACCTTGAACCGATTATGGATACGCAATCCGTTTCCCGCCGGAATTTCCTGAAAGTATCGGGCCTGACCGGGGTCATGCTTTCGCTGGGTCTTTACGTACCTACCCACGCTGAAGACGCCGAGATTATCAACACGGCCGGGACTGCGAACCTCGGCACCGACATGAACGCCTGGATTCGAATCGATGCGCTGGGCAAGGTGACCATCACCGACCACCGGGCCGAGATGGGTCAGGGGTCGTATCAGGCCGTACCGCAAATCATCGCCGAAGAACTGGAAGTGGCGCTTGATGAAGTCGCCATTGTTTTCGCGCAGGGCAACAAAAAATACGGCAGTCAGATCACCGGCGGCAGCTCGACGGTGCGCGGGTCGTACAAAAACCTGCTCAAACTGAGCGCCACCGCCCGTCAGATGCTGATTCAGGCAGCGGCCAACCAGTGGAGCGTACCCGTTACGGACTGCTACGCCGAAGCCGGCCACGTGATTCATAAACCATCGGGCAAAAAGGCACACTACGGTACGCTGGTTGCCGATGCCGCCAAACTGGAACCACCCAAAGACGTGGTGCTGAAAAAACGGGCCGATTATAAACAGATTGGCAAGCCCCTGCACCGGCCCGATACCCCACTGAAAACCAACGGCACGGCGGGCTTTGGGCTGGATAAAACCCTGCCGGGTATGCTCTACGCGGCTGTCGAACGGAACCCCCGTATGCGCGGCAAGGTGAAAAGCTTCGACGACACAGCCGCCCGCAAAGTCCCCGGCGTAAGGCACGTAGTGAAGGTAAAGATGCTGGTATACAGCACGTATCGGGAAGGCGTCGCCGTCGTTGCCGATTCGACCTGGGCGGCTTTACAGGGTAAAAAAGCCTTGAAAGTAACGTGGGACGACAGCGGCTTCGAGCACCTGAGCACCGACGAGATTTATAAGCGGCAGCAGGAAGCCCTGCAAACAAAAGAAGGGCTGTCGCTCAAAAAGCAGGGCGACGTAGCGGACGCGCTGGCGAAGGGATCGAAAAAGCTGGACGTGGTGTACGAAACGCCCTACCAGTCTCATAGCTGCATGGAACCGCTCAACTGCACCGCGCACTATCAGGCCGACAAAGTCGAAATCTGGGGACCCATTCAGGCCCCCGACTGGGTGCAGGATTACATCAGCAAAGAAATGAACATCGCCCGTGACAAGGTCATCGTCAACATGACCTTTCTGGGGGGCGGCTTTGGCCGGAAAGCCTTCATGGACTATCCGCACGAAGCCGCGTTTATTTCCAAAGCAGTCGGCGCACCGATTCAGGTCATCTGGACGCGGGAAGACGATGGCACGCAGGGGCCCTTCCGGCCCGGCGTTTCGTATCGTTGCGAAGGTGCTCTGGCGGACGGGAAAATCAGCGCGTTTAAACTGCGGATGGCCGGTCAGAATCTCGGGCACTGGATGGGCGCGCCCAAAGACAAACCCAACGACAGCACCGACGAGGGTTTTCTCAAACCGTATACCGACAGCATCAAAAACCTGAGCATCGCCGACGTACCGTTCGAAACGCCCATCCCGGTACTGTGGTGGCGGTCGGTATACGCGTCGACCAACGGCTTCGCCTACGAGAGTTTTGTGGACGAACTGGCCCATGAAGCCCGCAAAGACCCGATGACTTTCCGGCGCGAGCACCTGCCCGACGAACGGGTGCTGAAGCAACTCGACAAACTAGCCGAGGTATCGGGCTGGAACAGCCGCAAACCGGGCGAAGGATACGGCATGGCCATTACCGAATGCTTTTCCAGCACCGTCGGGCAGGTGGTGAAGGTATCGAAAAAACCGGACGGCGGAGTGAAAATCGACCACGTCTGGGCGGTGATGGACTGCGGCTGGTACGTCAACCCCGACACCGTGAAAGCGCAGGTCGAGGGCAGCATCGTGATGGCTCTCGGCGCGGCCACGCAGCACGAAGTGACGTTTAAAGATGGTATGGCGGTCGACAAAAATTTCTATTCGTACCAGATGCCGCGCATCACGGATATTCCGCCCATCGACGTGTTTATTATGGACAACGACGCCGATGCCGGTGGGGTTGGTGAGCCGGGCCTACCCGCCTTCGCTCCCGCCCTGACCAACGCCATTTTCGACCTGACGGGTCAGCGCATTCGCAAGTTGCCGTTTAGTCTGGCCACCGTGTAACCGGAACGGACTTCAACGGTAGTTCGGGGATTCACAGCTGAATGAGCTTTCTGTCCTTCATCCGCGTCAGCCGACGCGGATGAAGGCTTTTTTTTGTAGCCCCAGGCTACCACAGACACACTCTCCGAGCCACCTTTTCCCGATCGCTTATAACGCGGCTGTACCCCTTAATCGGCAACGTCTATCTGCATTTCCAGCAGGGCAAAACTCAGACTCTTGCCGTGCGTATCCATTGTCAGTGAAGTTGTTACCCCGCCCGTAAGTGCCTGCTGGCACACAAACTGGAGCGCAGGCAGATTCGGCAGTTCGTACCGCGTAACCACCCCCGCTACGATATCGCTCAGGTGGTGTCGCACCCGCTCCGCCGTCACGTATTCAACCAGACGCGGGTAATCGTCCGCCCTGTAGGGGATAAGCGAGAGCGTCAGCGTATTGCCTTTGTCGCCCGCCCGGCTATGGGCAATGTCATAGATTTTGATCTTCATGCGTTGAACAGCGTAAGCTGCGGCCTCAGTCGGGACCGATCGATCAGGGTCGATACGATGCCCACCACGTCGTGAATGTACTTGCGGGCACCGCCCCCACCCGCCGGGCCGTTTGTGTAGAGGGCTTCTACTTCTTCGCCGATCAGCGCGGCCTGTTGCGCCGTCATCGCCCGACCGGCTACCCGCAACCGTATTTCGTAGGGTTCCGCAGCGTGCGCAAAGTTGGTTCGATGCACCGACGTACTACCGATGTAATCGATGCGAAGGTCGGCAAACTGATTTTGCAGCCGTTCGCGGATGATATCACCGGCCAGGGTTGCCCGGCCCAGCGCGTTGGCACCCGCGTACGAGAGTTCGCCCTCACCAATAAACCCGGCTTCGTATCCCACGCTTACTTTCAGCGTGGCCGGGCGGGCGTGCCCCTGCCCACCAGTCACCCGCACCTGGTCGGGTCCGGTCTGCTCCAGCCGAACCTGGGTAAAATCAGCCACTACGTCGGGCGTCAGGTACTGACCAGGGTCCATCACCTCGTAGAGAAGCTGCTCTTTCACCGTGGCCAGCGTCAGAATTCCCCCCGTACCGGCAACTTTACCGAACACCGCCGTTCCGTCCGACCCGACGTCGGCAAACGGGTGGCCGAGGTGCGCCATATCGGGTACGTCTTTTCGGCCGGGATCGGCAAAATACCCGCCCGTGAGCTGACCGGCGCACTCCAGCAAATGCCCGATCAACGTCCCCTGCCCCATCCGGTTTACATCGTCCGGCGACCAGTCAAATTCATGCATCAGCGGGGCCAGAAACAACGACGGGTCGGCAACCCGCCCGGTAACGATAATCGTTGCGTCGATCGCCAGAGCAGGCAGGATAGCGTCGGCACCCAGATACGCATTGGCCGAAAGCAACGGACCGGAGTCAGACAGGGGCTTACCTGTTTCGAGGGCCGTTTCGTCGCCCGACAGCAGGCCATACACATCGTCGCCGGACACGGCTGCCACGCTGACAGACAGATTCAACCGCCGGGCAACGTCACAGATTTTTTGGGCAGCCGCCAGCGGGTTAGCCGCTCCCATGTTGGTAATCAGGCGCACTTTTTTTTCGAGCAGGTGCGGCAGCAGGCTCTCGATACGGCGTTCGAGCAGGGGGTCATACCCCAGGCTGGCATCCTGCCGTTTGCGTTTCTGAGCCAGCGCGATGGTGCGTTCGGCCAGACATTCAAGCACCAGATAATCCAGTTGTCCCTGCTGCACCAATACGAGCGCCGGGTCGAGCCGGTCGCCGGAGAAACCGGCCCCACCCCCGATACGAATAGCTG
>Ga0160428_1000277_pt1 | contig 61458 bp, 48 predicted proteins | sample SolpanmetagenomM_FD_108198 | JGI IMG/M metagenome (GOLD analysis project Ga0160428, IMG submission 108198) | Solar panel surface microbial communities from Lawrence Berkeley National Laboratory, California, USA - M | ecosystem: Engineered > Built environment > Solar panel > Unclassified ... | reverse complement strand
TGGCCTGCATGTCGAGGTCAACCATGAGCACGCGGGCGCCGCGCGCGTGCAGGGCGGCGCCCAGGCTCACGGCGCTCGTGGTTTTGCCCACGCCGCCCTTGTTGTTGGCCACGGCCAGCACGCAGGCCCGGCTGCGCTTGGGTAAGGTCTTGCTTTTCAATACGCTAGCTAATAGGAGGCGGCGCCCGGCGCCGCCCCTAAAAGTACTGCCTGCGCCGCAAGTATTCCAAGTAGTACTTGCAGGAATGTTAAGAAAAGTGTGTCATGTAGTGCTAGTGATGCAAGTAGTACTTGCACTAAAAGTATTGCATGTAATACTTTGGGGAAATTGCTTGGTTGAACGCTGTGGGGGCGGGGCTTGCCTCCGCTCATCGGTGAACGAAAGCGTTGGGGCGGGCGGGGACAAGCCCCGCCCCCACAGCGTTGTGGTGGGGCGGCGCGGCGGCGGGCGTATTATTGCGGCCATGACGTATATATCTCTGGGGAGCCTGGCGCTCGAGGCAATTCCGCGGCTGGAAACGCCGGATTTGGTGCTGCGGGCGCCGCACCCGGCCGATTTGGCGGCGGCGGTGGCCCTGCACCAGGACCCGGCTTTTTACCGGTACCTGGGCAATAAGCCGGCCGATGAGGAGGCGGTGTGGCGCCGCCTGCTGGGGCAGCTGGGCCAGTGGGCGGCGCTGGGCTACGGCTCGTGGGCGCTCGAGGAGAAGGCGAGTGGCCGCTACGTGGGGGCAGTGGGCTTTTTTGAGATGCAGCGGGCGCTGACGCCTTCGCTCAGGGGTACCCCCGAGGCGGGCTGGGTGCTGGCGCCGGGGCTGCACGGGCGGGGCTATGCCAGCCAGGCACTGGCGGCGGCCCTGGCCTGGGCCGACCAGCAGCTGCCCGCGCCCCGCACGGCCTGTATTATCGACCCCGACAACGCGGCCTCGCTGCGCCTGGCCCATAAGTTTGGCTACCGCGCGTATGCGCGCAGCCCCTACGACGGGGGCGAGGTGCTGCTGCTGGAGCGCGCCCGGCCGGCGCAGTAGCGGGGCCGGGCGGGAGACCGGAAAATGCAGCCTATATACTAAGGAGTGGCGGGTGCGCCGGGCGGGGCGTGGCCCGGCCTGGCCCGGGGGAGTACGCCGGCCGGTAGCGGGTGGGTTACGGTGGGATACTTAGCGCTGATAATCATTAATTATCGGCGCTAATTTTTGGGTGGTGGGGCGGAGGTACCGGGGCGGGCTGGAAAAGGTAAGCGAACGTGGGGCTTAGCCGGTGGTGGCGCATGGAAGCAGCGCGGCACGGGCTGCCGCGCGCCGCCCGGCAGCCCGCGCTTTTGGGGTTCCTGGTAGACTACTCGGGTGGCGGTGGGCCCGGCGCCGCGGGCAAAACGGCTGGCAAGGGTAGGGGATACGCTCCGGCGGTGGGCGCCGGGGCCAGTGGGCGCCGGGCTAGGAGCTGAGGGCCAGCAGGATAAGGCTGGTGGGGCGGCGCCAGGTAAAAGTACGCGTTGTGAAAATCAAGTATTTGTACGCTGGGAGGGCTTTTTAAATGGGTGCTACTTGCGTCAGTATTCCGCTATAGACGCGGCGGCCGGGGCGCTGGTCCCGGCGGCTCGGGGCGGGGTTTTGTACCACTCGCTTTTACTGCCAGCTCTATGAAAACACCCCTTGGCTAGGCCCAGGCCTGCTGCCCGCGGCCGGGCGGCGGGGCCGACTGCCGCCGGGCTAAGACCCACTCAGTCAATTTTTTTTAACTGCTTACTCAACCAACTTCCTTCTCATGGCTGATTCTAAGAACGCCGACGCTACCAATGCCCTGCGGGCCAAGCTGCACAAAATCCTGGTGGGCGAAAAGCCCACGCCGGGCACCTACCTTTCCTTCGTGACCGGGGGCTACCCCCAGAGCGAGTATACGCTGGGCTTTCTGCAAGACTCGGAGCAGGTAAACCAGGCCCACGATTTTGCGATGCTCACCAACTCTGTGCCGGTGAGCGTGGGCGACTGGGTGGCCAGCGGCACGACCATGTGGACGCGCTACGAGGACTGGCTGGATACCTACGATTCGCCGCCCTTTAGCCTGACGCCCAAGCAGGTGGAGGATTTGAAGGCGGCCTCGGCGCTGCTCAAGGCCGAGTACAAAAACTACCGGGAGTACGAGTCGGAATACGACAACATGTATTTTAACTGGTACGACCTGTTTATAATGCCCAAGGAGGACCGCCCCAAGGACTATAACTCGCAGATAGCCCGCGCCAAGCGCCTGCGCGACCAGGCCCAGAAGGACTGGGAAGTGCCGTCGCTGGGCAACCGCGCCGCCGTGGAGCGGGCCATGGCCACGGTGTCGGACCTGGAGCGCCGCGACCCCGTGTTTGCCAAGGACCGCATGCGCCAGAACCTGGGCCAGCCCCTTGACTCGCCAAACGGCAAGTACTATCCCACGGCCATTTACCCGGCCAACCCGCTGGGCGATGCCCCCGCGTTTCAGCACCTGGCTAAGTCGCTGGCCACCAATGGCGAAGCCGATGCCGAGGACGCCAACGCCGGCATTGGCTGGCCCAAGTTTACCTTCGCCAGCAACGAGGTGAAGGAGTACAGCACCGAAAACAACTACCAGTGGGGCGGCCGCGCCAGCGTGGGCGCGCTGTTCTGGTCGGGCAGTGCCGAGCACGAGGGCACGCGCCAGTACACGGAAGAATCCAGCGACATCAGCAACATGGCGATGGAGTTTGAGCTGCTGCGGGCCCCCATCCTGCGGCCCTGGTTTGATTCGTACCTGCTCATGGGCCGCGGCTGGAAGTGGACCAGCATGACCAAGGAGAACCCCGTCACGTCCAACATATTTTCGGACGGCAAGCTGCCCGCCGAGGGCGACTGGCAGATGATTCCGACCGAGGTCATCATGGTGCGCAACCTGAAGGTGAAGATGGATATGAAATCGAGCGTGAACCGCGCAACGCTCACCAAAACCAAATCGGCGACGGAAGCCGGCTTCGGCTTCTTCAAAATCAAGGGCACGGTCGAAACCTCGAACGGCACCAAGGAATACGAATTTGCCGAAAGCGCCGACGGCATCGAGTGCGCCCAGCCCCAGATTGTGGGCTACTTCTGCCGCCTCATGCCCAAGTCGCCCAACCCCGACTGGAGCCTCTGGAACGAGCCCAAAGCCGTTGAGACTGAGGCCGGTGCTGAGGCCGCTAGCCACTAAAAACGAGCGGGGGAGTTAAAAGAACGTCCCGCTGAAACCAAAAAGAACGTCCTGCTGAGCTTGTCGAAGCATCTCGTTCGCGCCGTTGGGGTTAGTAATCCCAGCGGTGCGAACAAGATGCTTCGACAAGCTCAGCAGGACGTTCTTTTTGATTCTTTCATACCAGCCCGGGCCAGTCGGCGCGCAGCACGGCCATTAGTATTTTGTCGTGAAACACGCCCTGGCGGCAGGCGGCCTGCCGCAGCCGGCCCTCCGGCACGAAGCCGGCCTTGGTGTAGGCCCGCAGCCCGCCCGGGTTCAGCTCCGACACCGTGAGCATGATGCGGTTGAGATGGTGCGCGGCAAAGCCCAGCTGCACCACCTGCCGCGTCACGGCCGTGCCCACGCCCTGGCCCCAGGCCGCCTTGTCGCCGATGAGGATGAAGTACTCGGCCGAGCGGTTGGTGGCCGAGATGCTGGTGAGGCCCGCGTAGCCGAGCAGGGCCCCGGTATCGGCCCGGAAAATGCCCAGGTTGAGGGTGTTAGCCTGGGCCAGGGTGTCGGCAAACCAGGCGTCAATCTGGGCCGGGGTGTGCAGGCGCTGAAACACTGAGAGCGAATACGCGATAACCTCGGGGTCGCGCAGCCACGCGTAGAAGGGCGCCACGTGGGCGGGTTGCAGAGGCGCGAGGGTTACCAGCATAGTAGTAATTCAAGAGTCAGGCAGGGCCGCAAGGATGGCCGGGAAAAGGCCAGCGGCCGCTAGTCGGCGGCCACGGTCAAAACCGAGTTCGGGTTGCCCTGGCCGTCCGGCTCGGTCTGCGGGTTAGCGGGGTCGGTCTGCCAGGTTCCATCCACGATAAGTCGGTAAGGATACTGGCCGGGCGGCAGCCGCAGGGTGCAGACCCAGTCGCTGCCATCCTTTTGGAAGAGGGTCTGCCACGGCTGCCAGTTGTTGAAGCTGCCGGCCAGGGTGATGCAGCGGGCGGTGGGAAACGTGCGCAGGCGCAGGCTGACGTTGCCCTGGGCCGGCGCCGTGAGCTGCTGCACCAGGCCCCGGGCCGCCGCATCGCCCGGCGCGGCGGCCACGTAGCGCCGCAGCACCCGGGTTGCCGCCGGGTAGTCGCCCTGTTGCAAAACGGCGTAGCCGTAGCGCCTGAGCAGCTCCGTAGACTGCGGGTAGTACGCCGTGCCCAGGGCCAGCAGCTCGACTGCCTTGGCACCTTGCGAGCTGGCCGTTAGCTCATCGGCTAGCTCCAGCACCTCGGCTTCCGTTAACCGCGCCCTGCTTGGTGCGCGGCGGGTACGCGGTTCTTGCTTTAAAAAAGGCGTGGCCGCGGCCGCCACGCCCCGGGTGAGCAGGCGGCGGCTAACCTGCACGGCGGCGCTGCGGTAAGTGGGGTAGCCCAGGAAGTCGGCGATGGGCTGCACCGGCTGCTTCAGCACGCGGGCGGCCAGCGCCGCGAAAATACTGGCCCCGTTGCGGCTGTTGGTGAAGTAGACGAAGCCCTGCCTGCGGGTGCGGGAGACGTACGCAAAGCCCCGGAAACCCCCATTGTCGCCCCAGTGCCAGCAGGCACTTTCGCGGCCGGTTTGCACCAGCCCCACCCCCAGGCCCCACCGAATGGTAGTCGAGGCCCGCGTGGTGTCATGCAGGGTTTGGCCCGGCGTGGCCTGCGCGGTGAGGAAGGCCCGCGCAGTGGCTGGCTTCAAGCCCTCGCCGGTGAGCAGGGCCACCAGAAACCGCCCGTAGTCGGCCGCCGTGGTTTGCAGGGAGAACGCCACGTTTGGCTCGGGGAAGCGCGCCAAGGCCTCGGGCTGCCCAAAACTTGTGTGGGGCGTGGCGTAGTTGCTTTCAAAAGCGGCCTGCCAGCGGTAGCTGCTCCGGCTCATTCCCAGGGGTTTAAAGACGTACTGCTGTGCTAGGTCCTCCACGTCTTTCCCCAGAATCGTCAGCACGACGCCTTGCAGGTACACGAAGCCCTCCCCGGAGTAGCTGAAGCGCCGGCCCGGCTCAAACAACAGGTTGAGCTGCCCCTGCCGCCAGTTGGGAAAGCCGGTCTGATGGCTCAGCACCATGCGCGCGGTGATGCGCTGGTAGCGGGCATCGTGCGCCATCGCGCGGTAGGGCACGTACTGGCACAACGGCTTATCGAGGTCCAGCCGGCCCGCATCCACCAGCTTCAGCACCAGGTACGCAAAGACGGGCTTGCCGAGGGAAGCCGCCGAAAAAACCGTGTGTTGGTCCACGGGCGCGGTTTTGCCCGCCTCCCGCACGCCGTAGCCCTGGGCCCACACCACCCGCTGCTGGTCGATAACCGCGAGCGAGGCGCCCGGAATGCCGGCGCTATCGAGCAAAGACGCCAGCGACGCCACGGGCAGGGCCGTGGCCTGGGCCAGCGCCCGCTGGCCCACCAGCAGGGCCAGCAAAAGAAACAGAATAGATTTCATGCGGTAGTGAGTGACTCCTGAAGCTAGCCGGCCGCACCCGCCAAGAATTACCTGGCCTGGCGCACCGAGTAGGCCCTCCGTGCGGTGAATAAGGTAGGTGAATGCCGCCGAGCGCCCCGGTCTGACCCATGCAACTGATTGAATGTCAGTTATAATATGGGCGGATGGCGAATTCACTAACGCATGAGACCGGTGAGTCAGCAGTAGGTTTCACCAGCAGCAGGTGGCCGAGGGGCGCCGGCGAGCGATACCCCTTCTTACCCACGCAGTAGCCCCTGGGTGCGGTCCGTTGCTGGCTGGTAGCAAACGACCAGCCGCCACGGTACCTGCGCCGCCAGCACCCCTGCCCAAGGCCAAAGTGCGTCGCTACGGCGTTATTCCAAACGGCCGAGCCAACCAGTTCGTGCAAGCCAGCGCCACGCGGCAATCGGTTTCAGAAAAACCTTAGTACTGCCTGATTATCAAGTAAATCATAAAGTCTAAAAAGGTACAAGTCGCTAAAGATTTTTGTACTTTTTAAGGCTTTTTAGGTTGGCTCTGCCTGAAATCAGGCGGCGAATACTTGGAGTAAAAGTTCTTGAGCTAACTGCTTAAGGTAGCAGCGAGTGGCGGCGCTGGTGCCGCGTGGGTGGCCAGCCAGCGCAATACCAGCGCCGCGTCTTCGCGCCAGGTGGGCTGGCCTAGCAGGGCGTGGCAGCGGCCGGGCAGCTCGTGGTAGTGCGTGGTGGAGCCCGCGTGCCGGTAGCGCCGGTAGTTGGCGCGGTTGAGGGCGGGCGGCAGCAGGCGGTCGGCCCCGCCGGCCAGCAACAGCAGCGGCGCGTGCGGCCGCCGAAAATCGACGCGGGCATGGCGGCTGAAGGCCCCGCGAATAGTCTTTTTCGATTCGGGGGTGGCCAGCCGCTCGTAGGAGGCCTGCTGCTCGGCCAGGGGCAGGCCGTTGGCAATGGCGTACTGCCACTGCGCGAAGGTGGGTAAGAACGTGGTTTTCAGCGAAGAAAACAGCCCGAGCATGGGCCACACCGCGCGCAAGAGCGACCACTTGAACGCAACCACGCCCCGCGGCGGGGCCGACGCGATGGCTACCCCCGCCGCCACCGTGCCTTGCTGAAGCAGCAGCTGCACCAGCAACCCGCCGTAGGAATGCCCGATGACGATGGGCGGCGCGGGCAGCCGGGCAATAAACTCGGTGTACCCGCGCAGCACGTCGGCCAAGCTGTTTTGGGCGATGGGCGAGTGCGGGTGCTGCCCGCGCAGCACGGCCGCCGGGGCCGCTTTGTGGGGCCAGGGCGGCGCGTAGCAGGTGTACCCGTGGGCGGTGAAGAACGCCCGCCAGTCGTCCCAGCACGCCGTCGTCACGGCGGCCCCCGTCAGGAAAACGATAATAGGCATGGCGGGTGAGCTGGCCAGGGCGTCCGCTGGCCAGCGCGGGCAGGGGCTCCTGGGGTCTTTGCTACTGCTAAGCCCGCACCCGGCCCCACGGTTTGGGCGGCCGGCGGGAAACTAGCTGCTGCCCACCCACTTTTGCACGGGCAAAGGCCGCCGGGCGGCCTACGGCACCCACACCACGGGCATGTTTTTGATGGTGGTTTTGAGTAGTTGCCGCTCCTTGCCAGGAACCGCTTTCGTAAAGGCCAGGGTAGCCGAGTTCAGCCGCGAAACGCCCGTGGGCACCCCCACCAGGTACACGGTGCACGTCACCGGCACATTGGTCGGAATGACGTTCGCCCCGTCCGTTTTGCCCCCCACCACCGGCCAAAAATCTTCCGATTTGTAGGCCTGGCCTTGCTCGTCCACAACCAGCGTCGAGTGCGTGGAGGCAATGTTGGTGGCCCCCGCCCCGCTGAGCACCAGCTGCACGGGCTCGCCGGCGTTGGTAACCAGCACCACCAGGCTCCCCTTGTGGCTGGCCTTGCTCACCTTGCAGGAAATGAATTTGAATTTCAGCGCCTCGTCCCCGTCCGCCACCGTCACGCCCCCCACGCCGATGCCTAGCCGGGCCTCATAGGCCACGATTTTGTCTTTCAGGGCCGCGTTTTCCGTGGTGAGCGCCGCGCAATTGGTGGCTTGGGCCGACGCAGCGGTCGCCCAGCCGCCGAGCACCGACAGGAGCAAGAACTTTTTCATGGCTAAATTATTCAAGTACTAGCAGTTTATAAGCCCCCAATAATAAGCCTAAAGGTATAATTAAACGCAAAAGTCAAACGCAAAAGCTGCGAATGAAGCCTAGCGGCCGAAAGGGCTTGGCTGTGTGTTTAAAAATTTAAAAGGACGTCATGCTCATCTGGCAATAAGGGAGTTAGCAGGGGAAAATGTGCCTGGCGGCTGCCACTCTCCCGCACCTCTTTTCTACTGTGGGGAATTGACTCCGTTTTTGTGGGGAGAACGTCGCGCAATTTACTTTTTATCAATAAGTTATGAGAGGCGTAAACTATATAAACTTTTTAAAAGAAAACAAACAGTAGTTTATTTTAGTAGCTTTTTTTTTAATTTCTTGTTTTTCAGTAAGTTAAAAGACAACGCGGTTTCAGTAGCTTTCAAGGGCCGGCGGCGGGCGCGCGACTCCGTTCTTGTGGGGGAATAAACCCAAAAAATGCCCTCCGAGGCTCAATTGGCAGGTTTTCATTCTTAAACCCCCACAAAAACGGAGCGCCCTCCCCACAAAAACGGAGTGCGCCGCGCCAAAGTCGTTGGGCACCGCACAGGCGAACGGCAGTTTCGGCCCGCGCCACCCGCCACCCAGGGCTCCCTGCGCAAGGCGCAGTACTGCCTGCCACTGCTGAACCGGACGAGTAAGCCCGGCCCAGAGAACCGGTAGCAAATCGACAAATCCGTAATAATCAACTTTGAAAAACAAAGTACTTTTATTACTTTTGTCCCAGCCAGGTGCGCTGCACTGGCTGAGCGCAACCAGTGCCAGCCGGCACCGCCTTTTTTAGTTTTTTCCCGTGCTTCCTACGCTACTCTCGCTTGGTATTCAGCTGGCTAGCTCACCCTACGTCGCTGATGCCGACCCCAAGCGCAATCTGCTCTGGGACGACAATTCCATTTCTGACTCGTTCATTATTGGCGCTGGTTTGCTAATACTCATCTTCGTGCTCGGGTGTCTCACGGTGTTCAGCTGGCTTATTTACCTGCTGCTGGCGCACGAATTCCCCGCCCGTTCGGGGAAGCTCGGGCGGACAGTGCTGCTCGGGGTGCTGGGGTCAGTAGTCGGCCTGTTGCTTACCTATCACTACGCCAGCCTCCAGGCCTTTGGCATTCCCTGCGTAGCCGGCCTGCTTATTACTGGAACGCTGGCTGGGTTCTTTACCGGCAAAACCAAGCAGGTTCAGGAGCCCCCGCAGTGAGGTAGCCCCGCCGCCCCGCCCAGCCCGTGCGGCGAATACGCCGTACATTCACCGCAGATTTGCGGCGAATACCCGATGTATATTTATCAGCAGCCCACCTGGCCCCATTTTACCTGGCAGCCCGCCCTGCTCGAAGCCCAGCTCGGGGCGGTGCGCCACCAGCAGGGGCGGGTGCTGGGCCATATGCAGGCGCTGGGCTTCGGGGCGCAGGCCCTGGCCACGCTCGACACGCTGACGCTCGACGCGGTGAAATCGAGCGAGATTGAGGGCGAGGTGCTGCCCGCCAGCCAGGTGCGCTCGTCGCTGGCCCGGCGGCTGGGGCTGCCCGCCGGCGGCCTGCCCCCCGCCGAGCGCCGCGTGGAGGGCGTGGTCGACATGCTGCTCGACGCCACCCAGGGCTTTGCCGCGCCCCTCACCGAAGAGCGGCTTTTTGGCTGGCAGGCGGCCCTGTTCCCGACCGGGCGCAGCGGCCTGCGGCGGCTGGTGGTGGGCGCCTGGCGCACCGGCGCGGGCGGGCCCATGCAGGTGGTGTCGGGGCCGGTAGGGCGCGAGCGCGTGCACTTCGAGGCCCCCGAAGCCAGCCAGGTGCCCGCCCAGATGGCCGCCTTTCTGGCCTGGGCCAACGCCCCGCTGCCTGGCCTCGACCCGGTGCTGCGCGCCGGCGTGGCCCACCTCTGGTTTGTCACCATCCACCCCTTCGAGGATGGCAACGGCCGGGTGGCCCGCGCCCTCACCGACCTGCTGCTGGCCCGCGCCGACGCCACGGCCCAGCGCTTCTACAGCCTCTCGGCCCAGCTGCGCCTCGAGCGCCCCGCCTACTACGCCCACCTCGAAGCCGCCCAAAAGGGCCCGCTCGACATTACGGAGTGGCTCAGCTGGTTTCTGGGCTGCCTGGGCCGCGCCCTGGCCGCCACCGAGCACACCCTGGCCCAGGTGCTGGCCAAGGCCCGCTTCTGGGAGCAGCACGCCGGGCTGGCCCTCAACGCCCGCCAGCGCCTGCTGCTCAACCGCCTGCTCGATGGCTTCGTGGGCAAGCTCACCTCCGCCAAGTGGGCGGCCATCGCCAAGTGCTCGCCCGATACCGCCCTGCGCGACATCCAGCCCCTGCTCGCCCAGGGCATCCTGCTGAAGGAGCCCGCCGGCGGCCGCAGCACCAGCTACCGCCTGGCCAGCGAGGGGCCCGGCTAGCCGGCAGCCGCCAGAGACATCCTCCTTAACCGCGCCTACCCGCCTGGCCATCACCCCCTTGCGGGCACCAAGTAGATATACAGGCTCGCAAGCAAGCTAAAATACCTATTTTTAAACTTGGGTATTTTTACGCTAGCAAGGGCTTTCATGCTTTGCTTGTTTTGCAGTGTCAGACAGTAGCTACGTGTGATGACCGGCGCTAGCCCGCACGCCTTCAACCCAGGCGGGCATTTTTTTCACCTCAATCCACACACCAAACCATGTCATTAGTAGGCACCTACGTGAACGTTGCCCAAAACTTCACGCTCGTTATCACCGAAGCCAACGGCACCGGCAAAGGCACCATGAACTGGGGCCCCCACAGCGTACCCGTCACGCTGCACTACCACTTCAACAACAACACCGGCCCCGCCACCAACCTCTGGGTAGCCGGCAACCAGGACAACCCCAACAAGTACGTCGCCGGCGCTGGCTATACCACCGGTCCTAGCTTCCCCTTCATTCAGATTGGCGTGAGCCTCTCGACCGAAAACCGGGTCGATACTTTCAGCACCCGCCTCGACCGCAAATAGGCGCCCCCGCCTAGCCCCAGGCTCCCCGTCCGGCCCGCGCCGGGCGGGGAGTTTTTTGCGATTTATAATTCAACTATTTATATTAATAAGAACTAACGCAAATCTACTTTTCGCCCGGCCCCACCTTCGCCTCCAGCGCCGCAATGCGGGCCTCGATTTCGGCCAGCACGGCGGGGCGCGTGGCCTCGGTGTAGATGGCGGCCGTGCGGGCAAAGGCCATGCTGGTGCGGGCGTCGGCCAGCTCGGCCAGCAGCTTTTTGTGGGCCGCCGAGGGGCCGGCGGCCCGCCGGCTGGCCTTGGCGGGCGCGGCCCGGCTCTGGCGGTAGGCGGGCAGCAAGTAGGCCGTGCTCAGAGCCTTAAACACGGCGCCCGCCGTGCGCTTTACCTTGCCGGCCTGGGCCTGGGCCTGCACCGTGGCCAGCACGTAGCGCACGTAGCCCAGGTCGTAGTCGCCGGCCGCCAGGCGCGCCGCAATGGCCGGCAGGCTGGCCGCCGACACCCCCGCCGCCAGCACGGCCGCCTCCCACTCGGGCGGCGGGGCCGGGGGCAGCGCGGCCGGCGAGTCGGGTGGCACCGCCCCAAACGTGAACAGCAGCTCCGTCACCTCGCGCCCCTGCTTGCGGGCCTCGTAGCTGAAAGGCAAATCGGTTTCGGCCAGCTCCTGCCGGGCCCGCTCCAGCACCCGCGCCCGGAAGTTGTTGAACCGGTCGTACTCCTGCTCCAGCCCCAGAATGGCCTTGAGCGTGGCCAGCGGCACCAGCCGGCTCGTTTTGCCCTGCATGGCGTACTCGCGCAGCAGCCAGTAGATGCGGTACGAGCTGGCGCTCTTCAGCTTCAGCAGCTCCGTAATCTGGGCCTGGGTAAAATTGCGCCGCAAATCGAGCAAATAATCGCGCAGCAAGTCGTTGAACTGCGCCTCTATCACGCCCTCGCCGTCGCGGTACTCCGCATAGGCCAATATCGGTATTACAATAAAGCTGGGCTTCTTGAGCGGCCAGCCATCGGGGCCCACTTTTTCGATGAGCAGCGTGCGGCTCGCAAACTCCTTGAGCATGCGCCGCACCAGCTCGTAGGCGTTGTGGCTGGCCGACTGCCCCAGCAGCTCGCGCACGCTCACCTGGCACCGCCCAAAGGCCACATCCTCGCGCTGCACCCGGCTCAGCATGGCCAAAAACAGCCGCGATTCAGTCGTGTTCAGGTCGAAGCGCGCGTTCACGAGCGCGTTGTGCTGCACCACCAGCGGCGGCGCGGCGGGCCCGGCAGCCGCCGGCGGGGTGGGAAGAGGAGCGTCAGCAGCGGCCATGTACACAAGCGCCCCCCTGCCGGGGCCGCGCCCAAAGGTACGCCCCCAGCCCCGCTCACGCCTACAAAAGTTATCAACAGTAGTCGCATTTTTACCCCTTCCCCACCCCTTGGCGCCTACAAAGTTATCCACATGTAGTCGCGTTACGAAAAATAAAGCGACTACATGTGGATAACTTTGTAGGCGGGTCCGCGGGCTTCACCCCATTTTTGTAGTCGCGTCACCCCATTTTTGTAGTCGCATTTTTGCGTTTGACCCCATTTTTGTAGTCGCGTCACCCCATTTTTGTAGTCGCATTATTTTTGGGGACCTTGGTAATCAAGTAGTTAGGGAGCCCCCTTTTAATAGTAATAGTAGTTTAAAATTTAAAAGCTAGTAGGAGTTTTTTTTTTAGAATTGAGAAGGTCGTTCGCCCCCCGAAAACCCCGAACGGAGCACCGACCAGTTAGTTAGGCACCGGGGGGCGGCGGCCGTTTTCACCCCATTTTTGTAGTCGCATTGCCCAAAAAGGCCCTTTCCAGCGCTCAGAGGCACTTTTTGGGTGTTTAAACGTCCCTCATGCGACTACAAAAATGGGGTGATGCGACTACAAAAATGGGGTGACCACCCGACCAAAAGGCCATTTGCAGCGCGCCAGGGCACTTTAGCTCCTGCCAGCCCCCACCAGGCCTTGACTCGCTAAGAAAATAATTAAGTAAATATTTTAAAATATAAAATACACAAGATTTTAAATTAAAGCGTACTTACCCCAGCTAGCCGGCTCGCTCTCCGGCCCTAGCTGCCTGGCGCTGCCCACCCTTGGCGCCCCGGCTGCACCCCGGTGCGTGCCACCGGCCAGCCCAGCGGTCAGGCTGGTCAGCAGTGGCCATATGCGCCGGGCGGCGGGGCGGCGGAGTGCCCTGCGCCCTGCGCCCCCGAAAAGCCCCGCAGCGAGCCGCTGGCGCGCGCCACTCCCTCCAGGTGAGGTCAGAGTGCCCAGCAAGCCATCGCGGGCCGTAGAGGCGCCTCAAAATGCGTCGCGCCTGCCGCCCCACTTCCCCACCGACCAGCAAGCGCCTCGCCCCCAGCTTCACCGCTGCTGTTTTTAATTTATAACAGACAGTTAACCAGGCTATCTTACTGCTTGTGAATCCCTTTTTCACCCTTCAGCAGCGGGCTATTTCACTTCCCACGCCTTGCTCACGAGCGGCGGCCCCGCCGCAGCCGGGCCGCTAGCCCATCAGGCGGGCCAGCAGGTGGTTAAACACCCCCGCCTCGGCTTGTAAGGGGCCAAAAAACCGGGCATCAGCCTGCTCCATCACGGCGTGGGCCTGGCGCAGCAGGGCTTCGCCGGCTACCGTGAGGGCCAGCGGCCGGGCCCGGCCATCGTGCGGGTGGTGGCGCGCCACCAGGCCCTTCTTTTCCAGCGTTTGCAGCACCTTCGACGTCATCATGCGGTCGGAGTCGTGACTACAAAAACAAGAGCCCCCGCCCTTGTTTTCAACTCCCGCCGCCGGCCGCATGGCGGGGGCGGCCGGCGGCCCGGGGGCCACGGGAGCGCCCCCGGGCGCAGTTGGGCTCCTTTGGGCGCGGCTGGTAGGCACGGTTGGGGGGACGGGCGGGGGCGCGTAGCTTGCCCCTACCGTTCACTTTCTGGCCTGGTTTCGCGTGCCGCTGCTCTTGTTTTTTGTGCGGGCCCACTGGCGGCCCCTGGCCCTGGGGCTAGCCCTGGCCCTGGCCGCCGGGGCCGGCGCCGCGTGGTGGCCGGCCCACCAGCGGGCGCGGCTGGCCCGCCGCACCCAGGCCACGCTGGCCGCCCAGGCCGCCCACCAGGCCGCCGCCGCCACCCAGCGCCGCCGCGCCGACAGTGCCGCCGCCTACGCCGCCGGCCGCCTCGCCGAAGCCCGCCGCCAGGCCGCCCTCCTCGCCCATGATGATGAAGTACTTACCCAGCGCCGCCCTGCTGCTGTGCAGCTGCCTGCCAGCCCCCCGCGCGAGCGCCCAGGCCCTGCCGCCCCCGCCCGTGGTGCAGCTCGATAGCGGCACCACCCTGCGCCGCCCCCTCATCGGCCTGGCCCCCGCCACCTACCAGCGCCTGCGCCAGGCCTACGCCGCCGATACCCTGCTGCTGGGCGTGCGCGCCCGCCGCATCGCGGCCCTCGAGCGCGGCGCCCTGCTCGCCGATACGGCCCTGGCGCGCAGCACCCAGGCCCTGCGCGCCAGCCAGGCTGCGCTGGCCACCAGCGAGGCCGATTTTGCCCGCCTGCGCCTGCACACCCAGGCCGCCCTCGCCCGCCCCGCCGCCCGCCCCCTGCTCCTCGATGCCCACACCTACCTCGGCGCCGCCCTGGGCGCGGCCGCCGGCCTGCTGATTGGCGTGCTAAGCCATTGACCGCTGTAGGGGCGGGGCTTGTCCCCGCCCGCCGTTCGCGCCGCCCCGCCGCTTTCCTTCAACGCCGGGCGGTACCCCCACAGCCACTGCCTACGAATCTGCGCTAGCAGCCAGGACGGAAAATAAGAAATTGATTTTAAAAGTATAACCAAATAAATATAATAAAAACACCTTCCCACCCTTTTCCTCCTCCCCCATGAATATGCGTTTTCTGCTGGGCGTCTGCCTGTTAATCACGTTCATTAGCGCGCTGGGGTGGCTGGCGGGCGTGGCCGGCCGGGCGCTGGTGTGGCCCATGCTGCTGTTCGGCGGGCTGGCCTTTCTGGGCTGGGCCGGCGGGGCCGCCCGCCGCCCGCGCACCCTCAACGACCGCGTGCGCCCGCGCTAGCCCCGCGCCGCGGCCCCGGCATTCTTTCCCTCGCTCCTTCCTCGCCCATGACTTCTACTTCCCAGGCCCAGGCCGACTTGCTGGCCGCCCTGGCGCTGGCCGTGCGCTCGGCCCCCGCGCCCGTTACCACCGCCGATAGCCTGCGCACCTTCCTGGCGGCCCTCACCGCCGAGGTGCTGGCCCGCGTGCCCGCCCCCGAGGCCCTGGCGGCCCTGGCCGGCACCGCCGGCGCGCCCGGCCCCGCCAATGCCTTCGTCACCGACGCTGACCCCCGCCTGGCCCCCGCCGCCCTCACCCCCGATGCCGTGGAGCAGCTCGTGGCCCCCGCCGGCCAGGACTACTTCCACTACGTGCTCGCCGACCGCTACGAGCTGGCCGAGGCCACTGGCGTGCGCAACGTGGCCGGCTTTGCCTACCAGCTCGTGCAGGGGCCCCAGGCCTGGCCCGTGCGCAGCACCCGCACCGGCCTCAACGAAGACCTGGCCCAGCTCACGGCCGCCGACGTGCGCGGCGGCTACACCCTCGGCGTGCAGGTGCTGCGCCAGGTGCCCGAGCAGCCCGCCTTTGCCCGCCTGCGCCTGCGCGCCCGCACGCCGTAGGGGCGGGGCTTGTCCCCGCCCGCCGTTCGCGCCGCCCCGCCGATGCCCTTCCACGCCGGGCGGGGGCACGCTGCAGCCCCTACAGCCCCTAACTACGAAACTACTCTACCCATGCGCTTTATCACTACCTGCGCCGTGCCGTTTGCCCCCGCTACGGCCGGCCCCGCCGACCTGCCCTGGGCCCCGGCCCACAGCCTCGACTGCGCCCTGGGCCGGGTGCGCATCCCCGACATGGGCCTCTGGATGCCCGCCACCGACTACACCCTCGAGTGCTGGAACTACTCGCGCGGGGGCGGCGTCGACGTGGCCTTCAACATGGAGGCCGACGATGCCGGCCACAACCGCGTGCTCGCCCACCTGCCCTGGCTCGGCGACGGCCACCTCTACTTCGACAGCGGCGACTGCGCCGGCCCCGGCCGCCTGCACCAGCCCGCCCCGCCCGAGCTCGTGGGCGCCTGGCACCACCTCGCCTTCCAGGTCGATAGCCAGGCCCCCGCCATGCGCGTCTTTATCGATGGCCACCTCTTTGCCGAGCAGCCCCAGCTCGATACCTACAAGAACCGCCCCACCGACTTCCTCATCGGCCACACCCACCTGGGCCTGCTCGGCGAGTTTCGCCTCTGGAACCGCGTGCGCACCCCCGAGCAGCTGCGCGAGCACCTGGCCAGCTCCTTCAGCGGCCCCCGCCCCGGCCTCATCGGCTGCTGGCGCCTCGACGATACCCTGCAAGACGGCGGCCGCATCCAGGACCGCAGCGGCTACGCCCGCCACGGCATCCTCAATCGCTACTAAAGTAAACCCATTGTCTACTATATTCTTAAAAATTTATTTTTTTAATATCTTACCCATAAAAATTCTCGTACATTCGCAGCAGTAGCGGCCGCTAGTGGCGCCCCGCCGCTGGCCGCCCGGCCGGTTTCTGCTCTCGTCTAGCCCCGCTTTGCTCATGGCTTCCGCCTCCCGCGCCGACCTCCTGCACGCCCTGCCCCTGGCTATCCGCAGCCGGGCCGAGGGCGGCCTCACCACCGCCGCCGACCTGCGCGGCTTCCTGGCCGCCATGCTCGCCACCGAGGCCGATGCCCCCGCCCCGGCCCCCGCGGCCCTGCCCGTGCCGCAGCTCCAGATTCGGGGCTTCAGCGGGGCACTCGGCGAGGTGGCCCCCACCCCCCAACTGGGCCGCCTGGCTAGCCCCAGCGGGGCCAGCACCGCCGCCGCCGGGGTCATTTCTACCCCCAACTACCTGCGCCTCAGCTTTGGGGCCCCGCTGCCCGCCGCCGTGCTGGCCGCCCACCCCGAGGTGTGGCTCTTCACCTACCACAACCGCAGCCGCCGGCCCTCCCGCGCCAGGGGCCGGCTGCGCCAGGCCGGCTGGGGCCACCCCTGCCCCGCCCAGGCCCGCCACCAGGGCGCCTTCTGGGGCGGGGCCAACGCCTACGGCGCGGCTACCGAGTTCTACGGCCCAGCCGTGCAGCAAAGCCTGGCCCTGCCCCGCCCCTACGCCGACCTTGTCATTGATGCCAACCACTGGTTTGAGGCCCGCACGCGCCAGGAGCCCCGCCCCCACGGCAAGCACGGGCGGGTGCGGCGCTTCCGCTTCGCGCTCGTGACCGACGCGCCGGCCGAGGCGCCCACGCCCTCGGGCAAGCGCCTCGGCCCGCTCAGCGACGAGGTGTGGCTCAGCGCCCACCCGCGGTATGGCTTCACGGCCTGCGCCTTCCACGCCCCGGTCTATAACCACCTCTACTCTTCCTGATTGCTTGTTCCTACTTCCTGATTTCTAGTTCATTCCCAACCGATACTCCCGCTGGCCACCCGGCCAGCGGGGCTATGGGCGGCGCCGATTCGCTCAGTTCCCGTGTGGAGCGCTGCTTCTATTCCTCCCGCCCCGGCGGCCCCCCGGGGCCGCCCCGCAGGAAGGAAGCAACCGAGGCCGCCCGCTCCCGGGGCCCCACGCGGGGCCCCGGGCCTTCGGGGGCGGGGCCTGCCCAGGCCCTGCCCCTGATTGGGGGCACGCATTGTAAATAGAATTACTGTCTCTTCTTAGTATACTTATTACTTTGATAGTACTGCTGGGCGAGTGAGTGCTGGATTCTATTTGCAAACTTCTTACGGAAACAGAGATGAGTGTCAAAAAGGTGATTTTTTCTGCGATGCCTACGTGCTTGGTGCTGCTGGTGCCCGTGCTGAGCGCTGCCCAGCCGCTGCCTGTGCAAGCCGTTGGGGATGCACTCAGCCAAACGGTGGCGCAACGGCTGGAAAGCAGCTTGCGCTACCAGGAAACGGTTTTGCAGCCGGGGGTGGTAGTGCGGGAGGCATATCTGCACCGCGGGGGCCGCCGCTACCTGCTGGAAAGCAGCAAAAGCGTGCCGGCTAAGCACCTACGCACGGCCTGCTGGTTTACCGTAGAGCCGTACCAGGGGCAGCTATTGCTGCAGCCCCTGCAACGCTACGAAGATGCCACCACGCCGGACTATACCCAGCCCGGCACCCATTACCATACGGCACAGTCATTTGCCGAGGGCGAGCTGCGCGGGGAAGAGACAGTGCTGGTAAAAGACGCTGATTTTGAGCCCGCTACCCTCCTGGACCCGTGGATAACCACCCGGCCGGCGGGCCACCGCTTCTACGTGCTGGATGCCACGCCGGCCACGCGCGGGGATACGCTGGCTGCCTACACCGTGCAGTGGGCTGACGAGGACCAGACGTGCTTGCTCACGCTGCTGGGCCGGGCCAACCCGGCGCGCCGGGCCTGGCACGGCAATCAGCAGCCTGCCTGCACATGGCAGGTGGACCGGCGCGCCAAACGCGTGCAGGCGACCACCGTGACGGGCGACACGGGCAACAGCTGGACGCGCGTGTACCGCGGCCGAAACGCTTTTGACGAATCGCTCTACCAAACCTTTACCTCGCCCCGGGGCGCCGGGGTCATCGGCCGCGAGCTGGTGTACCTGCGGCGGGGCCGCTGCGCGCGCGGCTTGTTGCGCCAGGAGCGCTACACACTGCCGGCGCTGAACGCAAGCATTACTGTGCTATACAACTACTTGTAATAATGGCTAAGCTCACCATTCAAAGAGGGTATTCGACTGACATCCACTTGTTTCTGACGGGCGCGCTAGACCCAGTGACGCAGGATGCCACCGTGGGGAAAAGCGCCAAAGTGCTCATTGCGGTGGGGGGCAGCGTGGCCGCGGCTACCTATATCCCGCTGCTCACGCAGCAGTTTACCCTGCTTAAGCCTCCTGGCCAGGCCGCTGCCACGCCCAATCCCATCGCTTTCAGCGTGGAAGTGGTGCCGCAGGAGCCGCAGCAGTTGCAGCTGGTTTTCAGCGTCAAGGATACGGCGGCGGGCACGCCCACCGGCACCACGGCCATCGGGGAAACCTTTTGCCGGGTAGCCTTGACGGATGCTGACAACAGGGAGCAGTACCTGCTGTTCCGCGTAACGGTGCACACCAAGCTCAATAGGTTTTGGGTGGGCAACCGCCGGCTGACCGTTTACAACAATACCGACGCCGACAGCAACCAGCTGGCCGTGTACGGGGAGTGCCTGGATGGCACCCTGATAAGCCAGGTAGATTTGAGTGGGTGCTCCTACATAACCCACGATGTCAACTACCCACCCGCGGGGCCCGTGCAGAGCGGCTTGCTGTTGCAAGGCTCGTCCCTGATGGCGAAGGTGACTGGCCAGCCCAGCCCCACGGTGCCGGTCGCAACCATCGATACCTGCATCGGAGACCTGAACCCCACGGTGCTGCCCGGGCTCGCGACGCAAGTGCCGGTGTACGTGCTGCCCTCCCTGAGCACGACGCCGCAGCGGGTGCTGCGCACGTTTTACCGGGGGGGTATTGCCGACAGCGGCCGCAAAACGCGGATACTTTTCGTGCCGGAAGGCTTCCGAAACCAGGCGGAAGTGCAGCCCTGGCTGGACTTCGTGCAGAATGAGCTGCTGCACAACAACCTGCACACGCCCTTCGACCTGGTGAGCGACGCGCTGGAATTGTGGACGGCGGACCTGTTCTCGCACGATACGCAGGCCGGGGTGACGCTCAAGTCGCCGCTCAACGACCAGGGGTATTTTGTGCCCGCCTACCCGGTGGCCAACGTGCCGGGCGGGGCGCGCCAGCAGCTGGATGACCGCCCCGGTAAGTATACCCTCTACCAACTGCTGCGCTACGTGGGCCTGCCGCTGCCGGGCACCGCCACCGATTTGTCGGGGGCCAAGCGGCAGTGGGCCAGCGCCAACGTCCCCCCCATCCGGGTGGATGGGGTGAACCAGCCGTTTGACCCCGGCAAGGTAGACAAGCTCCTCTTTAACTTTTGGCGCCAGCAGGTGCCCAAGCATTTTGGCATTGCCCGCGATACGGTGTGGGGCCTGGCCAAGGGCACGATATTTCGGCGCCAAAGTGACGCCTACACCCCGCTGGAACCCCGCGACTTTCTGCTCGACTCGCCGCCCAACTGGCCCATGCGGGATGATGACCGCGCCGGCATCAGTACGGTGGAAGAGCGCTGCAACGCCCTGCTGCGCAGCCTCCAGACTAGCCCCACGGCGAAGAATGATGCCCAGATTACGGGCGGCATCTGGGTGGCTGGTAGTAACGACCGGAGCGCCGGGCTGGTGTGCTTCATCGTGAACGACCCCACGGTGGGGGGCGTGAGCTTCAAATCGGGCGAGGCGTTTCTATCCTCTACTTTTTCGACGGGCGACCTGTTTGCCTACGAGCTGCCCCCCGCCGCCGCGCCCGTGCTCGACGTGCCCGTGCCGGTGCTGACGCCGACCCAGACGCCCCGGGCGGCCATAACCTCTACCAAAGCTGTGGGGGTGCTTATCCACGAGATAGGACACCTGCTGGGCATGGGCGATGAGTACGGCAATAAGTACGGCAAAACCGCGGGCAAGGCAAGCTTGCTGAATGGCGACGACACGGTGTCGCAGTACATCAACTTGTATACGGCGTATGACTTGCTGGCCAACGGCCTGACCGATGCGGCCAACCTAGCCGAAAAACCCCCCGGCGGCCCCCTGGACGGCAAGCTCCTGCACCCGGAGCTTATTAAGTGGAACTGGGACCGGATAGACCTGTCGAGTATTGTGCTGGCGCCCCTGGAGGTGCCAGCCCCCGCCGCCGGGGCCACCCCCACGTACTTGGTGCGGGTAGAAGATAACCTGGAATGGATAGCCCGCACGAAGCCCACTGTAAAACCCACGGTGGTGCTGCGCCCCGCCCAGCTCGACCGAACTGAGCCGCCGCCCCTGCCGTCGCCCGCGCCGCCGGGCGCGCTCACGCCATTAAGCAAGCAGCTGGTGCCCCTCACGGAGCTGACGCTGCTCAAGGCGGAGCGTAAAAAAGTGACGGGCTCTGATTCTGACTATTACGTGGAGCTGACGCTGGAGGGCACCACCATGCCGCTGGACGACAAAACCAAAAAGCCCCTGTTGGGCAAGTATGACGTTCTCTACATCCCGCGCTACTACTCCGGCGCGGCTGGTACCGGGCGCATGCGCCTGATTCCGGACGAAGTGGCGAAAGTGTTGCAGGCAAAGCGCTTCGTGGCAACCGCCCCCATTGCGGCGTGTGGGGTGGCCAGCGCCGCCCGCCAAAACCCGACCCAGGAAATAGTGTCGGCCATGAACACGGAGCTGAAAAACCGCAAGAGGACGACCGGGCATACGAAGGTCGAGAACCCCCCCACGTCCGCGCCCCCCGCCAACTCCTCGGTCGTGTACTCCACGGCGCCGCCGCCCGCCCCGGCGGCCAACATCAGCTTCAACTCGAGCAGCATCATTGCCCTCTACGAAGGCGGGGGGGAATACGACTGCCAAACGTACCGGCCCACGGGCTTCTCCAAAATGCGGAGCGCCTACCTCTACGACGGCGGGGATAGTGCCCAAGCGGCGGAGATTGTTCCCTTTAGCTACGTGCAGCAGTATTACCTGGTCAATAAACTAAACCCGACCAAGCTGGCCGAGCTGGATGGCACCTACGAAACCAAAGCCTACTAATACCTATGGATGCTAGCGCAACGACCACCCGGCTCATTTTTGAGGTAGGACAGGCCTTCAGTAAGCTACAGGCCAAGCTCGGCAGCGATGCGGCGTTTGAGACGGTGGCCCGGCAGCTCGGCTGGCCTATTGCCGAGCTGCCCACCCCGCTCACGGACCTGCTGCCCACGCTGCAAGCGCTGCAAGCCAGCCTACTGGCCGTAAGCGATGCCCCTAGCCCCACCACCATTCAGGCGGTGCTGACGGCGGTGCAGCAAACCTACGCAGCCATTAAAAACCTGAAAAACGCCTCGTTTAACCTGGGGTTTGATGCGCCGACGCTGGCGGCCTTTAAGGCCGAGTTTCCGCAGCAGCTCCTTACCCTGCTGCTGCTGGAGTACCTGGCCCGCTGGCAGCCCAAGCTGTACGGGCTGCTGAAAGGCGCCGGCCTCATTACCAACGAGGTAGTGCTGGCCAGCGGGGCACGGCCCGGCTTTACGCGCCAAAGCCTGAACCTGCACCTGCTGGGCTCGCTGCTCACGGCGCCCAGCACCTTCTGGCAGCAGGTCTACGGCTGGCAGAGCACGGGCTTTCTCTACGATAAGCTGGTGCTGCTGGTCAGCGAAATGCTGTATCGCCTGGGCCTGAGCACCACGCTCAAGGAAGCGGACTATGAGCTGCTGGCCAGCGTCAACGATGACCCGCTCCCCGACCTGCCCGGCCCGGTGCACGCCGTGCAGGTCAACCTACTCAATGTCATCAGTGCCGCGGGCAATTTTACGCTGGATATCGACCTGCTGCCCGTTCTCGGCGCAGCGGCCGACTACCAGGGCTTGGCCTTGGCCGTGCAAACGGGGGGAGTACTCGATAAAACCATTCCCCTGAGCGAAGAGTATGCCCTGCGGCTAGCGGGCGAAGCCAGCCTGACGGCTGGCATTGGGGTGCAGGTGCGGCCTAACCAGCCCCTGCAGATAGTGGGCCTGGATGGCACTACCGGGAGCGTGAGCGGGCGCCTGGAGGCGGCCCTGACGAAAACCAAGTCTGGGGAGGCCGGGGCGCTGCCGCAGCGGCTGCTGCGCACGCCCGGCAACACGGAGCTGACCTACGAAAGCATTACTTGGAAAATAGGCGCGCTGGCCAGCACCACGGCCGCCGCCGACCTCTACACCGAGCTCAAAATCAACGCCCTGCGCTTTGCCGCGGGCGACGGCGACAGCGATTCCTTCCTGAGCCAGGTGCTGAAGAACTTCTACTTCAAAACCGACCTGAGCGTGGGCCTGTCCAAGGTGAAGGGCTTTTACTTCGACTCGGCGGGCGGGCTGAGCACCAAGCAGAAAAAGACCTTCAAGCTGGGGCCGGTGCAGCTGAATAACGTGGCCTTTGCCGTGGAAACGGTGAACTCGTTTACTTACCTCACCGTGGCCAGCGACCTGGTGGCCGAGCTGGGCCCCCTCACGGCTAGCCTGAGCGGGGTGGGCCTGAAGGCGGGCATTAAGTACGACGCCAACGGCGGCGACATCGGGCCGTTTTCGACCGACATTGCCGTGCAAGGACCTAGCGGCGTGGGCATTACGGTGCAGTCGGACGTGCTCACGGGCGGCGGCTACCTCTACCTCGACGCCGCCCACCACAAGTATGCCGGCGCGGCCACCCTCAAGCTCAAGCTGGGCAAGGCTGATATTAACCTCAACGCCCTGGGCCTGCTCCAGACCGAGCTGCCCGGCCGCCCCGATGCCTACTCGCTGCTGCTGCTGATTACGGCCACGTTCACGCCCATTCAGCTGGGGCTGGGCTTTACCCTGAACGGGGTGGGCGGCCTGCTGGGCATCAACCGGGCGGCCGACACCAGCTACCTGCGCGGGCTGGTGCGCCAGGGCCAGCTCGACAAGCTGCTCTTCCCGGCCAACGTGATGGCCAACCCCACCGACGCCCTGGCCACCGTAGACCAGGCGTTTCCGACCACCGAGGGGCGCTACATCATCGGCCTGATGGGGCGCCTGGGCTGGGGCGTGCCCACCAGCCTGCTCACCCTCGACCTGGCCCTGCTCGTGGAGCTGCCCGCGCCGGTGCGCCTGCTGATACTAGGCGTGCTGCAAGCCTCGCTGCCCAGCAAAACCAACGAGCTGCTGAAGCTGCGGGCCGACTTCCTGGGCTCCGTCGATTTCGGGGCCAAGAAGGTGGCCTTCGACGCCACGCTCAGCGAGTCGCGCATTCTGGTGTATTCGCTGAGCGGCGACCTGGCGTTTCGCTTTTACCAGGGCGCCAACCCGGTATTTTTGCTCTCGGCGGGCGGCTTTCACCCCAACTTTCAGCCCCCGGCCGCGGCCGACCTGCCGGCCATGCGCCGCCTCACGCTGGCGCTCTCGCAGGGCGGCAACCTGCGCCTGACCCTGGCCAGCTACTTTGCCGTGACCTCGAACACGGTGCAGTTTGGCGCCCGCCTCGATTTGTACTTCAACCTGCGGCTGGGCCTGCACGTGGAGGGCCACTTCGGCCTCGATACGCTGTTTCAGTTCAGCCCTTTCCGCCTCGAGGCCCACGTCGATGCCGGCGTGGCCATCAAGCGCGGCAACTCGGAGCTGCTGGGCATTCACCTCTCGCTCAACGTGACGGGCCCCGGCCCGTGGCACGTGTGGGGCTCGGCCAGCTTCCGCATCTGGTTTGTCAAAATCAGCGTGGACGTGAACGGCTACATCGGCAGCGCGGCCCCCGCGCCCACCCTGCCCGCCCCCGACGTGCGCACCCCCCTGCTGGCCGCCCTGGCCAGCCCCAGCGCCTGGGAAGTGGTGGCCCCCGCCCCGGCCCTGCCCGGCGGCGTGGCCCTGCGCCCGGCCGCCGTGGCCGCCGGCCAGCTCTTCCTCGACCCGCGCGGGGCGCTGGCCCTGCGCCAGCACGTGGCCCCGCTGGGCGTGCAGCTCGAAAAGTATGGCAACGACCCCACCGCCCCCACCGGGGGCCGGCGCTTCGACCTGCTGAGCCTGCAAGTGGGCCGCCGCACCTACGCCGCCGGCACGGCGGGCGTAGACGTGGAGCGCGAGTTCTTCGCCCCCGACCAGTTTCGGCGCCTCTCCGAGGCCGAGCGCCTGAGCTTGCCCTCGTTTCAGCTGCTGCCCAGCGGCTTGCGCGTGACCAGCCTCGGGGGCTTTGCCCGGGCGGCCGTAGCCACCCGCCGGGTGGTTACCTACGAGCAGCTGCTGTACCAGGGCGCCGCCACCGGCACCGCCGCCGGCGGCACCCTGGCCCCGCTGACGGGCGCCCAGCCCTCGGCCCGCCGCCTGGGGCAACTGGCCCGCGGCGGGGCCCTGGGCCGGGCCGTGCAGGCCAGCCAGCCCTCGGCCCGCGCCGCCCAGCCCGTGGGCTGGGCCGAAACGGCCTACGCCGTGGTGGCCGCCGCCACCCTGCTGCCCTACCCCGACCCCGTGAGTGGCAAGGCCCAGGACCACTTCGACACCCAGGTGCAGGCCGAGCAGTACTGCCGCGCCCAGCCCACCGCCGCCGAGCTGCTGGTGGTGCCCGCCTACCAGCTGGCGCTGGCCTAGCCGGGCGCGGGGCGCCCCGCCCCTTCCCCTTTCGTTGTGCCGCTGTGCGCTGGGCCGCTTGGCGCCCGTGGGCAGTCATTGCTTTTTATTAATTAACAGTGCTATATGTCACTTTCAATAAGTAGTATTAGTCGCAGTTGCGCAGCGGATGGCAGCGGCGGTGTCGCCACCTACACCCTGGCGATTACGAACTACAGTTCGCAGGGGTATATCTCGGGCAATTCTTCCCTGGAAACGCTGGACGGCGCGTACGTGCAGAGCTGGCACAATTATCCGATTCGCGGCAGCGGCCCTACCGTCTCGCAGGAGCTGACCTTTCGGTACCTCGCCGACGGCACGTATAAGATAACGCTGAACGAGCTTAGCAGCACCGGGCAGGTAGTCGATACTATCACGAGGAACTTTGTCATCAGCTGCCCGGTGGTGCCGCTCACGGGCGACATCATCGACCACGGCCCGGCCACGGCCAGCGGCGGCGGCACCATCAAGGTGCAGGCCAGCGGCGGCTACCCACCCTTGCAGGCCGTGATAGTGGAGCTGCCCAGCGTGCCGGCCCAGGCCCTGACCGATGGCCAGCCGGCCGAGTTTCTGAACGTGCCGGGCCGGGCCGCCGACTACACGGTGCGCTTCAGCGACAGCAAGCAGCCGGCCCCGCAGCAGGTGACCAAGCCGGTGAACATTGCGCCCTACGTGGCGCCGCCCGTGGGCGTGCCCTGCAACCTGGAGCTGGCCGACCTGGTGGGCCAGCCGCCCACCAGCTACAGCAAGGCCGATGGCAAGGTGACGGGCCGCATCAAGAAGGCGGGCGGGGTGAAGGTGCGGGTGCAGCTCGTGCAGGATGGCCAGGTGCTCTACGCGCAGGACTTTCAGCAGACCGGGCCCAGCGCCGCCGACTACCCCTTTGAGCTAACGGGCGTGCTGCCCGCCTACTACGTGGTGGTGGCCGGCACCAACGCCACGGCCAGCTACTTTACGCTGCTGGACAAAACGAACTGCGACTGCTTTTTTCCGCCCGCCGGCACCTCGCCCCCGCCCGCCGTCACGGTGCCCCCGCCCGACCTGGCCATCGGCGACCAGCTCACGTTTTTGCCCTGGCTTCAGCCCTCGCTCATGAATGCCGCCAGCGCGGCGGCCGGGCACCTGCGCCCCACCCTGGCCCTGAGCGGCCAGCTGCAAATAGACGGCGGCACCCCCCAGAGCCTGGCCACCACCACGGCCGAAATTTACGGCCCCGGCGACGTGCTGGGGCTGGCCCAGCGCGCTATACTCGGCACCACGCCGGCGCCGGGCACCACCAGCTTTTCGCCCTTGCAGCTGGCGGCCGTCGAGTTTCAGGAAGAAGACCTGCCCTGGCGCTACAGCACCTGCCGGCTGACCGACGGCACGCCCCTGCCCTGGCTCTTTGTGCTGGTGCTGGCCGAGGGCGAGTATACCAAGCCCGCCCAGGGCAGCCGCCCGCTGCCCTGCGTGCGGGTTACCAACCTAGCCGCCTACCCGGTGGCCGCCGACTCGCCGCCCGCCCTGTGGGCCCACGTGCAGGTGAACACCACCCTGGGCACGCCCCCCACCCCGCCCGCCAAGCTGGGCCCGGTCCAGTTCGGCGACGTCGATAACTTCCTGACCCAGACCCTGCCCCGCCACCCCGAGCTGGCTTATTCGCGGGTAATGAGTCCGCGCCGGCTGGCCCCCGCCACCAGCTACCGGGCCTTTGTGCTGCCCGCCACCGAGGCCGGCCGCCTGGCCGGCCTGGGCCTGCCCTTCACCAATGCCGACCTGGAGGCGGCGGCCTACCCCGGCCGCCCGGCCCTGCCTGATACCCTGCCCGATACCTTTCCCATCTACTTCGAGTGGGCCTTCAGCACCGGGGCCGAGGAAGATTTTGAGAGCCTGGCCCGCCAGCTGCACCAGGCCAACGACAGCACCCGCGCCGCTGCCCCCGCCACCCTGGGCCTGACCCCGGCCCCCGGCGGCCCCGCCTACGCCCTGCCCATGCCGGCGCTGCTGCTCGATGCCGACGCCCCCGCCCCCGCCGACGAGGCCGTGCCCTACCCCGTGGCCGACGCCCTGTGGCAGCGGCTGGCCCCCACCTTTGGGGCGGGCGCGGCCCCGGCCCTGCGCCCGCTGGTGGCGCCCCCGCTCTACGGCCGCGCCTACCTGGTGCGCCCCGAGCTGGAGGCCCCCGCCGACCCCGCCGCCTACGGCGCGCCCCGGCCCGTCATCAGCCCCAGCTGGAAGCACCAGCTCAACCTCGACCCCCGCTACCGCGCCCTGGCCGCCGCCGGCGCCCAGGTGGTGCAGGCCAACCAGGAAGAATACGTGCGCCGCGCCTGGGACCAGGTGCAGGACATTTTGCTGGCCAACGACAAGCTGCGCGGCGCCCAGTACGGCCTGCGCACCACCGCCGGCCTGCGCGACCAGCACCTGCCGCTGCTCACCACCACCGCCGGCACCACCGGCGCCGCCCCCGCCGGCGGGGGCAATAAGCTGGCTGCCCCCGCCGCCAGCTTCAGCCGCGCCGCCAGCCCGGCCGAGGGTGAGAAGGCCAGCACTGTCGAAAATTATGAAGTAGCTGAAAGCGAGTCGGCTAGCCTGCTGGAAGTTGACCAAATCAACCAAGTCAACCAGCTGGACGAGGCCGCGCCGGCTAGCCTGAACGAGACCGGCGCCATCACCCTGGCCGACTACGGCCTGCACCTCACGGGCATGAGCCTGGGCCGCATTCGGGCGCCACAGGCCAGCCCCACCGACCAGGCCCCGCGCCTCACGCTGCGCGAAACCATCCGGCAGAGCAGCACGCCGCTGGCGGCGTTCAGCCCCGCATTTCGGCGCCTCAACAACCCCTACGGCAAGTACCAGCTGGCCGAGGCCGGCCGGCCCCGGCGCGTCACCCAGGCACCCCCGGCCAGCGCCGCCGATGCCGACGCCGGCCAGCCCACGGCCCTCACCACGCCCGGCACCAGCCTGCGCCAGCGCGACGGCCTGTTTCGGCACCTCACCACCGGCGCCATCGCGGCGGCCGCCCCGCGCCCCGACGAGGTGCGCGCCAACCAGTTTGACGACGCCGTGGTGGACCGCCTGCTCACCAGCCACGCCACCACCCTCGGCCCCGGCCCGGCCACCCCGCTGCCCGCCGATGCCGAGGTGCGCTTCCGGGCCGCTTACCACAGCCTGCGCAACGACGTGCCCCGCCGCACGGCTGCGCAGCTCGCCGGCTACGACGCCACTAATACGACCTTCCTGGGCTTTAAGAAAGTGCAGCGCGCCCGCCGCCCCCTGGACCTCGACACCCTGAAGGCCAGCGTGATAACCGGCACCCAGCCCGGGCCCGTGTTCACGGTGCGGGTGAAGCAGGTGGCCCCCAGCCTGCCGCCGCCCACCTTGCCCGGCCAGGGCGACTTCGAGGCCCCCGACTTCAACGCCACCCACTTCTACGTGGGCGACTTCGACGAGCCGGCCCCCGCCCCGCGCGCCGACTGGCTCGACACCGATTTCAGCTCCGCCGACTTCAACGTGGGCCCCTACGAAGCCTTCGACGAAGACCCCGCCCCCAGCCCCGCGCCCGTGGCCAGCTTCGCCCGCTTCAGCGCCGAAGCCAGCGCCGGGGCGGAAACCAGTGCCGAGGCGGAGGCCAGCGCCGAGGCGCCGGCGGCCAGCCTCAACACGGTCAGCCCCGCCGCGCCCGCCACCGGCCCGGCCCCGGTCATCCATACCGATGCGGCGCTGCCGGCCATCAAGCAGGCCAAGGTATTTCCGGTGTTTAAGGATGCGATGGGCGAGGCGCTGCACCGGCGCCACCCCGAGCTGTTTGTGCCCGGCCTGAGCGAGTTTCCGGAGGGCGGCCTGGCGGTACTCGATGTCAATCAGGCGTTTATCGAAGCCTATATGGTGGGCCTCAACCACGCCCTGGGCTCGGAGCTGCGCTGGCGCGGCTTCCCGGTAGAGCCGCGGGCCACGTTCTTCCAGCAGTTCTGGGACGTGAGCGACCACGTGAACGCCCAGCTCGACCCCACCGCCGACACCCGCGCCGACGCCGCCCTCGAGCGCAGCCTGCTCGACATCAAGCCCCTGGATAAGTGGATAGGCACCGAGCTGGGCGCCAACGCGGCCGACCAGTCGGCCTTTGGCCAGCACCAGCTGCGCCTGGCCCTGCGCTCGGAGCTGCTGCACCGCTACCCCAACCTCGTCATTGGCCTGCAACCCAGCGTGCGCAACTCCGACACCGGCCTGCCCGGCCCCGATACCGACCCCGACCACCTGCTGCTGCCCCGCCAGCGCCTGAACGTGGGCCCGGACCTGGCCGTGGTGTGCTTCGACAAGCGCCTCGACGACCTGACGGCCGCCGCCGACCCCGGCACCGGCATGGGCGCCTACTACCTGGTGCTGATGGAGCGCCCCGGCCAGCCCAAGTTCGGCCTTGACCAGGACGTGCCCGACGGCACCGTGCAGCTCCCCAACTCGACCCACTGGCCCGACCCCGTGAGCTGGGACGACCTCTCGTGGCAGTACACCGAAACCCCGGTGGGCCAGAACCTGGCCGCGTACCCCACCGCCCGGCCCTTCGCCCCCAACGAGCCCCGCGACCAAAAACGCTTCACCGACAGCGCCGTGGCCGCCTACGCCCTCTTCCAGGAGCCCATTTTGCTGGTGGTGCCCCTGCGCGGGCTGCTGAGCTAGCCCCGCCCGGCCTAGCCCCCCGCTTTCCTTTTTCACAAAAAAACCGCCTTCGCCTAGCCCGCGCCCTGCCATGTCCCCAGCCCTCGATGCCACGCAGTTTGGCACCCTCGACGCCCACTACCCCGTGCTGCTGCTGCCGGTGAGCGTGCAAGTCAAATTTGTGCCCACGCCCACGGCCGCCAAGCCCTACGAGCTGCGCGTGCGCATCTACCCCGACCAGCTGGCCATCAGCACCCACGAGGCGCCCCTCACCGCCGACGAGCTGGCCGCCGCCAAGGTCTACTGGCAGCAGGCCCCGCTGGTGCAGCCCGGCCAGGCCCACAGCCTGGCCCACTGGCGCCCGCTGGTGGCTCGCTACGGCGCCCCCCGCGCCCAGTGGCTGCTGCGCCAAACCACCCCCACCAACCTGGCCGCTGTGCTGGCTAACCCCAGCGCCAACGCCCCCGTCTTCCCCAGCCTGGGCACCCCGGCCGCCGAGCGCTGGACGCGTGCCGCCCAGGCCCGCGCCCTGCCCGAGCGCTTTTCGGTGCTGCTCTACAACCAGCCCCCGGGCCGCGCCGCCCTGCCCGACAGCCCGGCCCTGCGCCAGCTTTTCCCGGCCGGCGGCACCCCCGCCTACGCCCCCGGCCGCGTGCCCGAGCCCACCACCGAGTTTTTGGAGCTGGTGAAAAACGTGAAGGGCCAGGCCGTAACCAAGGATGCCCTGGCCGTGGGCCTGGCCCCGCCCACCACCGACCCCAACGCCCCCGCCAGCGCCGCCACCCCCGCCGAGCTGGCCGCCGAGGCCGCCCTGCCCGCCATCGGCGGCATCGACCTCGGCAACCGCTGGACGGTAGACTTCGACCAGGCCGAGGCCAAGGGCATGGCCGTGCGCGTGCCCCTCACCGCGGACGAGTACCAGGCTGGCTTCCAGCGCCTGGTGGTGCTGGGCGTGCGCGCCGCCGGCACCGAGGCCGGCCAGCAGGCCGTGCATAGCCTGCTCGAAGAGCACTACTACTCCACCGGCCTGGGCCTGGTGCCTCAGGGCACCGCCACCAACAACACCGATACCGCCGAGTCGGGCTACAGCTCGCGCGAGCAGCTCGACGCCGACGCCTCTTTCGAGCTGCTGACCCAGGCCAGCCCCGCCGCCCAGCCCTGGCCCACCCGCCCCGATGGCCAGCACCTGGCCACCGCCCTGGGCCTGGCCGACCCGCTGCCGCCCCTGGCCGGCGCCCTGGGCCAGGATGCCCGGCTGGCCCAGGTCTTCAACCGCGCGCTGTGGCCGGCCACCTACGGCTATTTCCTGGAAGAAATGCTGCGTGGCCTGCTCAGCGGCCCGGCCCTGGAGTGGACGCGCACCTTCTTCGAAACCTACGTGCTGGCCCGCGGCGCCGTGCCCGCCCTGCGCGTGGGCGCCCAGCCCTACGGCGTGCTGCCCACCACCCGCTTTTCGGCCTGGGAAGTGCCCGCCGCCGCCACCACCGGCGCCTACCCCGAGGCCCTGCGCCAAACCCTGGCCCAGCTCGACGTGACCTGGACCGAGCGCCTCAACCCCCAAAAGGACTACTACGGCCCCACCCTCACGGGCACGGCGGCCGGCGCCTCGGCTAACGCGGCCCAGCTCACCGTGCCCGGCCAGGCCCCCGACACGGCCAACCTGCTGCGCACCCTGGGCCTGGATGCCACCTCCGGCGAGTACTACCAGCGCTACCTCATCGGCCCGGCCCTGGCCGATGCCTTCAACCAGGCCGCCAGCCAGGCCGACCCCAACGACCGCGCCATGTGGGCCGACCCGCTGCGCCGCTTCGCGGCCTTCGCGCCCGGCGCCAACCCGTTTTACCAGGAGTTTGCCCGCCACGTAGACCCCGCCGCCAACTTCCTGCCCGCCAGCGCGCTACCCATCTTCGAGCGGGTGTTTCAGAGCACTTCCACCAAGCTGGCCGAGGCCTTCGGCGACGAGCCCGCCCTGGCCCGCCACGAGGGCCAGCTGCTCGACGGCCAGCCGCTGTCCGAAACCGCCGCGCTAACCCCCTTCCTGGGCGCCGGCCAGCCGGGCCCCAACTACGCGCAGTGGCTGGCCACGGCTTCGTTCGAGGCCATTCGCACCGAAAACTTCACCGCGCCGGCCGCCGCCGAGCCGGGTACGGCCGACGCGCCCGTCGTGTTCACGGCGCCCCGGTCCTTGCTCTACCGCCTGCTGCGCCAGGCCGTGCTGCGCCAGTACTGGGCCGCCGCCCGCGCCCTGCGCAGTAGCCCGCCCGCTGGCCTCAGCCTCAGCCAGGGCTTGCTGGATTTGAAGGTGAACGAGGAGTTTGACGAGGAATTATTCAACATCACCACCACCACCGACAAGGCCCCCTGGAGCTGGCTCTACCAGGAGGTGACGCCCAGCAGCGGCCCCGCCCAGCCTCTGCACGAGTATCTGAGGGCCAACGTACTAACCGGCTACCTCAGCGCCGTGGCCGAGCTGGGCCAGGTGCCCACCGCCCAGCTCGAGCGCCTGCTGGCCGAGCACCTCGACCTGGGCTCGTACCGCCTCGATGCCTGGCGCCTGGCCCAGGTGGCCGAGCGCCTCGATACGCTGCGTAAAAACCAGCCCACCGGTACCCACCTCGGGGCCTTCGGCTGGCTCGAAAACCTGAAGCCCGGCGACCACTCGACCCCCGACGCCACCGACGCCACCCTGCGCCACGACCCCGACAACCTGGGCTACCTGCACGCCCCCAGCCTCACCCACGGCACGGCCGGCGCCATCCTGCGCCAGGGCTACAAGGCCCGCCAGCACACCGCCGACCCCACCGACCCCGCCAGCCAGCGCATGGCCGTCGATATTTCGTCGCGCCGGGTGCGCCACGCCCAGGCCCTGCTGGAGGGGCTGCGCGCCGGCCACTCGCTGGGCGCTTTGCTGGGCCAAAGCCTGGAGCGCGCCTTGCAGCAGGCCCCCACGCCCACCGGCGGCGTGCCCTTTGGGCAGTACGTCAAGGAGTTGCGCCAGCGCTACCCGCTGGCCGACGAGTACACCCTGGTGCCCGGCCCCGACCAGGACGCCCCCGCTGGGCTGGCCCCCGAGCAGGCCGCCCGCCAGGTGGTGGATGGCGCGGCCCTGCTGCGCGGGGCCGGCGCGGGCTACCCCTTCGGCGTGCCCGGCCTGCCCACGGTGGCCACCAATCCCGATTTTGTGGCCTTTGCCACCGCCCAGGTGGCGCAGCTCGTGGACGACCTCGACGCCCTCGGTGATTTGGCCGTGAGCGAGGGCATTTTCCAGGCCGCGCGCGGCAACGCCGACCGCGCCGGGGCCGTGCTCGAAAGCGTGGCCAAGGGCCAGTTTCCGGTGAGCCCCGAGGTGGTGCAGCCCGCCCAGCGCAGCCTCAGCTACACCCAGCGCGTGCTGGTGCACCTGCCCAGCGACATCACAACCCCCGCCTGGCCCCTCACCGACAGCCCGCGCCTCATTGCGGCGCCCCGCCTCAACGCCTGGCTAGCCCAGTTCTTCCCCGACCCCGCCACCCTTGGCTTCACGCTGGGCTACCCCGGCGGGGCCCCGGCCACCGCCACCCTCTTCGACGCCGGCCTGCACCCCATCGACCTGCTGTATCTGCTGGATGAGCAGGCCCTGCAAGCCGGCTCGGCCTTCGACCGCCTGCTGCTGCTGGCCGTGGGCGGCCGGGCCACCGTGCCCACGCCCGCCCCCACCGGCCCGCTGGCCCTCGACTACGCCGCCGGCACCGGCCCGGCCGCCCTGCGCCGCCTGCTGCCGCTGCTGGCCCGCCTGCGCCAGCTGCTGGGCGGCGCCCGCCCCGCCCGCCCCCACGACCTGCAAGCCCCCGCCCTGCGCACCGACGACCCCTACCAGGGTGCCCAGCTGCCCACCTTCAACACCGCCAAAGTCGCGCTGGAAAAGGTAGTGACCGACCTGGCGCCCCTGCCCGCGCAGCCCACCGCCGCGCAGCTGGCCACCCAGCGCGCCGCCCTGGGCCAGGCCGCCCTCTACGGCCTGCCCGAGGCCCCCGCCGCCCTGGCCGATGGCGCCAGCCTACCCCAGGGTGCCGCCACCGTGCGCGCCGCCGCCCAGGCCCGCCTGGCCGCCGCCGAGGCCGTGCGCACCACCTACGTGGCCGCCCACGCCACCCCCACCAGCCCCCAGCCCGCCCTCGACGGCGACGCCCGCCTCGAACTGGCCGCCGCCTACTTCGGCCCCGGCTTCCGGCCCGATGTCGAGTTCAGCCTCAGCGGCGCCGCTGCCACCGCCTACGCCGCCGCCGCCGACCCCGCCGCCGCCGCCCAGCTGCTGCGCCACTACCACGGCCAACCCGACCCCGACCAGAACCAGCCCCTGGCCCTGCAAGAGTGGCTGCACGGCGTGGCCACCGTGCGCCAGCCCCTGGCCCACCTCGATAAGGTATTCCTGCTCAATGGCTTGCTGAACCCCGACGCGCAGTACGCCTGCCCCGCCGCCCCGCAGGGCGGGCCGCTGCTGCCCTTGCAGCCCGCCCAGTACACCGCCGCGCCCACTGACGAGCACGGCCTCGACCACTACTGGCTGGGCCTGCCCTGGCCCGAAGCCTACGCCCCCCCCGGCGATGCCCTGGCCCTGCTGCAATGGCTGCCCGCCGACTACCAACCCACCGATGCGCAGGCCGCCCTCTGGCTCGACGAGTGGGCCGAAACCCTGCCCCTGGCCAGCCAAACCACCGCCCTCACCTTCCACTACGACCAGCCCAACTCCGAAGCCCCCCAAACCATGCTGCTGGTGGTGCCGCCCCGCGCCGACCAGGCCCAGCCCTGGCTGGCCGCCGACCTGCTCGGAGCCGTGAACGAAACCCTCGACCTGGCCAAGAAGCGCACCGTGGAGCCCGAGGCCCTGGCCTTCACCCACCTGGCCACCGTGCTGCCCGCCGTGGTGGCCCCCGTGGCCCAGCAGGCCGTCACCTTCACCCTCGACCTGGGCAGCATCAACGACACCGCCCGCTTCGCTGAGGAGGTGCTAACTAATTGATTGGTAGGGGCGGGGCTTGCCCCCGCCCATCGTTGCACCACCCCCGCGCCACCTGGCCAACGCCCCCACGCCACCCGTTCAACGACGGGCGGGGGCAAGCCCCGCCCCTACACCCACTACCAACTACTCCAAGATGCCTTACTCCTATAGCCCGCCCAAGCAGTCGGCCGCCGACATCAGTGCCCTGCTGGCCGCCAACCGCCTCGAAGCCCGCCCGCGCAGCGCCGAGTTCAACCGCGCCCTGCGGGCCGAGGTGCGCGATGCCACCTGGCTGCTGGCCCGGCAGTGGCAGCTGCACGAGTTTCGGGCCGAAGACCGGGGCACCCCCGCCTATGCCGAGGTGCGGGCTACCCAGCTGCCCCTCAGCCAGCTAGCCCTGCCCGGCCAGCCCACGGCCCGCCCCTACGCCCCCGCCCACCAGCCCCTGGAGGCCGCCGTGGAGGCCCAGCCCCGCCCCCTGGGCCTGGGCCTGCGCCTCCAGATGGGCGAGTACTGGCTGCGCCAGGTGCGCACCGAGCCCAGCTGGGCCGCTGCCCTGGCCGCCGCCCCCGACGCCGACAGCCGCGCCGCCGCCCAAAACCTCTTTGCCCTGCTCTACCCCCTGGCCTGGCCCACCAAGGCCAGCCCCGTGGCCTACGCCCAGCACGCCAGCACCCCCGAGGTGCTGGCCCTGCAAGCCGTGGCCGGCCCGGCCGCCTTCGACGGCTACCAGCTCTACCAGGCCCTGCTGGCCCCGCTGGCCGCCCAGCTCGGCCCCGCCCTGGCCGACAGCGATGCCCTGGCCCAGGCCCTGGCCGGCCAGGACCTGGTGGCCTCCCTGGCCGCCAACCCCGCCCTGGCCACCGCCACCGGGCCGCTGGCCCAGGGCCTGGCCGTGCTGGGGCGCGTCGATGGGGCCGCCTTCGCGGTGCTGGCCCGCCAGTTTGTGCTGGCCATGCACCGCCTCTACCTGCTGGGCACTGATGCGCCGGGCACCTGGTCGGCCCCCGATATGGCCTATTCCTTCGGCGTGAGCACCGACGGCGCGGCGCAGGCCGTGGGCCTGGGCACCCCCCACTACCCCGGCGGCGGCACCCTGCCCTGGTACGCCCTCGATGCCCAGGCCGCCCCCGCCGGCACCCCCGCCGCCCCCGCGCCCGAGGTGCGCCGGGTGCTGCCCACCGAGGTGCAGTTTCCGGGGGCGCCCGCCGCCCGCTGGTGGGAGTTTGAGGACCGCCGCGTAGACTTTGGCCAGCTCACCGGCGACCCCTCCGACTGGGGCCGCATGCTGCTGCAAGAGTTTATGTTTCTGTATCAAAACGACTGGTTTTCGATACCTTATACCCTCGATACCGGCCGCGTGGTGGCCGTGCAAAGCGTGCGCGTCACCGACGTGTTTGGCCGCACCTATGCCCTGGAGCCCGCCGGCGCCGGCACCCAGCCCGAGCCCGGCACCAGCACCCTCATCGACAACGATGCCGGCCGCTGGCGCCTCTTTGCCCAAACCCCGCCGGCCGCCGCTGGCTCCGCCGCCCCGGCCCCGCAGCTCTACCTGCCCGCCGCCGCGCTGGCCCCGCTCGTGGGCCGGCCCGTGGAGCAGGTCAGCTTCCGGCGCGAGGAAGCCACCAACCTCGTGTGGGCCGTCGAAACCATCGTGCCCGATGGCTTCGGGGGCGGCCTCGACGGCAGCACCGCCGCCGGCCAGCTCACCGAGGCCCTGCGCCGGCTGGCCCCCGCCGCCGCCACTACCGCCGCCGAGCCCACCACCTACACCTACCAGCTGGCCAGCCCCGTGCCCGAAAACTGGGTGCCCTTCGTGCCCGCGCCCCCCGCCGCCGGCGCCCCCACCCTGCTGCAAGGCGCCCTGCCCCGCCAGGTGCCGGGCCTGCCCAGCCTGCCCGCCGTGGCGCCCCGCACCTCGCTGCTGCTGCTGGGCCCCACCGCCCCCTACGTGCTGCACGAGCACGAGCTGCCCCCCGCCGGCCTGCGCGTGGAGGGCCTGCCCTACCGCGCCCGCTGGTACGGGGGCCGCGCCGTGGGCTGGTTTGGCCGCCAGCGCGGGCCCGCCCTGCCCGGCGGCAGCTCGGGCCTGGCCTTCGATGTGCTGGCGCCCGGCACCCGCTAGGCAGGCGCCCGGCTTTCCGGTTGGGTAGTAGCTGCTTAGCCGTAGCTGGCTGCCCGGTTTGCTGGTCGCCCGGCCGGGGCCGGCCGGCCGGGGCCGGCCGGCCGCGCACCAGGCCCTGGCTGCCCGCCGGGCCGGGCCCCTTGCCCCCGGCGGCGCCCGGCCCTGGCAGCCCCGCGCCGCCGGGCCGGGCGTCGCTTTTTGTATTATTTAGTAAGATATAATATATTTACAAATAAAAGTAAATAGCCAGCCCGATGCCTCCGCGCGGCCCGGCCCCGGCCGCCCGCTTTTTTCGCCTGTATTCCCTGCCCCAGTCCCCGTTTATGACTACCTCCGACCTCGACCGCCTGTGCGCCGCCATCAACCAAGCGGTGCCCCCGCTGGGCGGCCCCCCCAAAGTGAAGGGCGCGGACCTCAACGCCGTGCTGCACCAGCTGGCCGCCGGCTTCGCGGACCAGCCGGCCGGCCTCGTGCTCACGGCCCCCGGCGGCCGCGCCTACCGCCTGCACGCCACCGACGAGGGCCGCCTGCTGCTGCTGCCCGCCGACGGTGGCCTCGAAGCCGAGGTGGCCGCCTTCTGCGCCCTGGCCGGCCTCGTGGACGAAGCCCAGCAGCAGGCCCTCAATGAGCTGGTCATCAGCCTGAAGGCCGCCGGGGTGTGGGCCCAGCTGCACGCCCTCTACCCCATGGTGGGCGGCACGGCCCAGGCCCACGCCCTCAACCTGAAGGACCCGCGCGAGGCCGACGACGCCTTCCGCCTCACCTTTTACGGCGCGCCCCGCCACACCAGCCTGGGCGTGGCCTGGAACGGCCAGGACCAGTACGCCCGCACCCACTACCTGCCCCAGGACCACCTGCTGCTCACCTCCACCCACCTGGCCTACTACGTCACCACCGACGACACCTCCAGCGTGCAGGTCGAGATGGGCTGCGAGGCTAACAGCCGCTACTTCAGCCTGCTGGCCCACTACCAGGACAGCACCTACTTCGAAAACAGCGTGGGCGGCCAGGTGCAGCACCCCGTGGCCACCGGCGTGGGCTTCTCGCTGGGCACCCGCGAGCGCGCCGACCTGCTCACCGTGTACCGCGACGGCCAGCCCCTGGCCACCGCCGCCACCCCCAACGACGGCTTTCCCGGCCCCGAAGTGACGCTGGGCTGCCGCTCGCTCAGCTACTACTCCCGCAAAACCTGCGGGCTGGCCTCCCTTGGGGCCGGCCTCACGCCCGGGCAGGCGCAGGCCTACGCGGCGGCCGTGCGCACTTTCCAGCGGGCGCTGGGCCGCGATGCGGTGAGCTAGCCCCCTTTTTTTGCCTTGTTCATACCATAAATTTTATATAAGATGACTTCTGCTGAAATCGAGCAGCTGCGCGTTGACATCGACGCGGCCGTGCCCCGGCTGGGCGGCCCCCCTAAGGTGAAGGGCTCGGACCTCAACGCCGTGCTGCGCCGCCTCAACGACGGCCTGGCCAGCTCCCTGCCCCCCGAGCAGCTCGCCGCCCTGGCCGCCAGCGCCGCCCCCTCGGCCGAGAATGCCTACGCCACCCGCGCCGACCTGGCGCCCCTGGCCGAGGCGGCCACGGCCGCCACCGCCGGCGCCGCCTACCCGGCCGCCGTGGCTAGCCCCGGCCAGGCGCCCCGGCCCTACGCCACCATCTTTGCCGCCGTGGCCGCCGCCCGCGCCGGCGAGGCCCTGCACCTGCGCCAGCCCCTGGCCGAGCCGGTGGGCCCCAACACCGAGGCCGTCATCGACCTGAAAGCCGACGTGGTGGCCTACCTGCACGGCCACGACATCAGCAGCCCCGATACGGTGCACGACATCGTGACTTTCCGGGGCGGCAAAAACGTGCTCTACGGCGGCCACGCCACTATTAGCCAGCGCGATACGGGCGGCGGGGCCGGCTCCTGGTTCGTGGGCACCTACGGCGGCCCTACCATCGACGCCACCATCCACGACCTGCACCTGCGCCTCGATACCTACAAGAGCGTGGGCTTTGCCCTGTTTGGGGGCGGCACCTACGCCTACCGGGGCACCGTGCGCTCGGTGGGCCGTTACGTGCTGCGCATGTCGCCGGGGGCTAACAATCAGCTCTTTACCGGCGAGGGCAGCATCTGGCAGCAGGGCGGCACGCTGTTCTGGCTGCAAAGCGCCACGGCCCGCGCCGAGTGGCGCGGCGACATCACGGCCCTCGACAACTCGCTTTTTAATATCGAAGCCGGCACCGTGGTGCTGCGCCAGGGCTACCTGCACGCCGACGTGCGCCCCGCCGGCGCCGAGCTGGTGGTGCAGGGTGGCCCCACGAGCACCCTCATCCTCGAAAACTACACCTTCGGCGGCGTGCCCGGCGCCACCGTGGGCCACGTGGGCACGCTGGTGCTGCGCGGCAACTCGGTGGTTATCGGCAACCTGCTGGCCGACAAGGTGATTGACGAGCGCCCGCTGGCCCCGAGTGCGGCCCGCACCGCCGCCCCGCCCGCCCCCGCCGCCCTCACCCTGCCCAACGCCGTGCCCGCCCGGGTGGCGCAGTTTGCCCCGGCCGCCACCCGCACCGTGGCCGCCTACGAAATAACCCAGGACGGCGGCGCCACCTGGGCCCCCGCCCCCGGCCCCACCCTGCCCGTGCCCCTCGCGGGCGTGGCCGCCGGCCAGCTGGGCGTGCGCGTGGCCGCCACCCCCGAGGGCGCCCCCGCCTCGGCCGCCACCTACCTGCCGGCCACCGGCCCGGCGCGCACCGTGGTGGGCCTGCGGGCGCGCTACTACGCCGGCTGCTTCGGCGACGACCCCACGTTTTTTCGGGGCAAGAAGCCGCTCTTCGAGGAAACCCTGGCCCACGCCGGCCGCTTCCGCGACCCCGTGTTCGACAACTTCGGGCGGGTGTATGGCTCGCTCGAACAGTTCAGCGTGCTGTATGACGGGCAGTTGCTCATCACCGAAAGCGGCACCTACTCCTTCAACTACTCGGCCGACGACAAGGGCGGCATCTGGCTGGATGAGAGCGTGCTAGACCCGCGCAACGACAACCGCGCCGACCGCCGCGGCGGCCTCTACCTCGAAGCCGGCCTGCACCCCATTCTGCTGGCCTACGGTGAGTACGGCGGCTTGCAGTACGCGGATTATTACTGGGATGGCCCCGGCGTAAACGACATTCTCAACGCCGGCCGCCTGCGCCTCTTCACCAACGAGCCCCTGCCTGCCGATACCCACCGCGCCCCCGCCGGCCAGCTGCCCGATGCCAACTTCGACCAGCCCATGAGCGCCGCCACCTGGGCCCCCGTGCGCGGCTGGGACGTGGTAGACGGCACCCTGCTCGGCACCGATACCGACCTCACCACCACCACCTTCGAGCTGCCCCCGCCGTCGGTGGCCCCCGTGGCCTACACCCTGGAAGTGAGCCTGGACCTGGCCCCCGGCGCCCAGCTCCACGTGGGCCTGGCCGGCTTCACGCCCGCCGAAACCAAGCTCACCACCTCGGGCGTGCACCGGCTGGCCCTCACGCCTGGCGGCGGCGGCAAGGGCCGGGGCCAGGTGCAGCTGCGCGCCGAGGCCAGCCAGCTCGTGCGCGTGCACTACGCCCAGCTGCTGACCGCCACCGTAACCCCCGGCAGCAGCACCTTCGTCGAAGACTCGGACCCGCGCTGCGCCTACACCGGCGCCTGGCAGAGCGAGGCCAACGAGGAAACCATCTACCGCGACAACGAGGGCAAGTACGTGAACCCCAGCCAGGACGCCGCCGTGCGCCTGAGCTTCAGCGGCACGCAGGTCCGCATCTGGGCCTGCACCTCGGCTAACCCCGCCGATGCCTACACCACCCGCGCCCGCATTTTTATCGACGACGAGGAGCAGCCCGCCGCCAGCCAGCAGGTGGCCAACCCCAGCGGCGACCTGCCCCGCAGTTGGGCCTGGTACACTTCGCCGCTGCTGCCGGCCGGCCCGCACACCATCCGCCTCCAGGCCGACCCCAGCACCGGCCAGTACCTGGTGTTCGACGGCTTTGAGGTGGTGGGCGACGGCAACACCGAACCCGACACCGAGGTGGACCCCGGCACCAGCGCCGAACTCTAGGGCTGGCCCTAACCAGGTACTACTCACCAGCTAACTGCCCCTCCGGCCCATGCCCGCTTCCAACCCCGCCCTGCCCCTGGCCGACGACATCGACGCCGTGGTGCGCCCCGCCGGGGGCGCGCCCGTCGTCACGGCCTTTGACCTGCACAGCCTGCTGCGCCGCCTGGCCACCGACCTGGCGCCCCTGCCCCCCGCCCCGCTAGCCCTGCCGGCGGTGCGGGTGCGGGCGGCCTTCGGGCCGGGCCAGCCCATCACCTTCGACGCCCCCACCGACTACGAAGACGCCGAGGGCCTGCCCCTCACCGAGGGCTTCGACAACGCGCAGTCGCTGGCGGCGTTCAGCTACGCGGGGGCCGTGCGCGGCACCACCGTGCGGGTACAGTATTTTGTGAGCCAGCCCATTAGCCTGCCGCCGGGCTTTACCCTGCTGGGCGGCGGCGAGTGGCCGGCGCCCGGCCGCAGCTACGTGCTGCACCTGCGCTACGTGCGCCCCGGCGCGGTAGACGTGCTGGTGGGCCCCGGCGAGGTGGCCACGCCGGTGGGCCGCTTCTGGGCCGCCCCCGGCCGCGCCGACATGGGCGTGGGCCTCTACATGGGCCGCGACACCCGGGTGCTGGCCGTGGGCAGCGAGGGCCAGCGCGTGCGCAGCGGCGCCTTCAACGGCGGCGGGCCGGGCGTGCACTTCGAGCACGCGGCCGACGGGCCGGGCTACTTCGACGTGTATGCCTACGCCGGCCGCCGCGCCAACGAGCGCCTCAACGGCGACTTTGCCGGCATCGGGCCGGTGTATGGCGAGTTGAACCTCGACACGCTGCCCCCCATCACCGGCAACTACGCCCTGCTCCAGTACGCGCGCGGCTACACCAGGGTCATCGCCCACCAGCCCAACTTGCAGCTCGAGCTGGCCTTCCGCTACGAGGGCACGCCCCTCGACCTGGGGGCCTGCACCGTGCGCTACCTCAACCTCTACAGCTCGTATTGCACGGATATCGTGCTGCCCCCAGCCGGCGACGCGCTCACCTTCTTGCAGCTCGGCGAGCACCGCCTCTATAACAAGGAGTTGCGCTTTCCGGCCCTGCCCCGCCTGGCTACCCTCGACCTGAGCACCGGCCAGCACCACGCGGGCCGCCTCGACGTGCTCGACATTTCGCAGCTGCCGGGCCTCGTTTCGCTCACCACCAGCCAGGCCGCGCTGCGCACCCTCGTGGTGGGCGATACGCAGTTTGCCCAGCTCGAAGAGCTCAATTTCAACTGCGGCCGCCTCACCACCCGCGCCGAGGCCTTTGGCCAGGGCGGGCTGCCGGCGCTGCTAGCCTTGCTGGGCCGGGCCCCCCGCCTGCGCTTCTTGCAGCTCAGCTTCAACGGCCTGGCCGAGGCCGAGCTGGCCCAGGTGGCCCAGGCCCTGCTCGATGCCCTGCCCGCCAGCACCGCCCCCGGCCCCCGGCAGCTCATCCTGGGCAATAACCTGGGCGAGGGCCAGGCCTACTACACCGTGCCCGGCTACCCCTTTCCCTACAACAACGACCCCGACTTCGGCTACGCCTGGAACGCGGCCGTGGTGACGCACGCCACCCGCGCCCGGCTGGCCAGCCTGCAAGCCGCCGGCTGGCAGGTGAGCGCCAACCGCGCCGTGCCCCTGCAAGCCACCTACCAGCCCGGGGCCAACGTGCTGACCGTCAGCTACGCCGGCCCCGAGGTGCTCGACGTGTGGGCCGTGGGCGACACCCTGGCCCTGCTCAGCTTGGAGCCCGCCAAGGTGGCCCCCGGCGCCTACACCGTGGTGGCCGGCCAGGGCGCCGCCTGGCAGCTAGCCCCCGCCGCCGGCACGCCCGCGCTGGCCGCCTTCGGGGGCGCCGTGTGGGTGGCCGCCACGCCCCCCGCCGGCTAGCCCGGCCATTCCTACTTCCTACTTCCTACTTCCCTCCCCATGCCTGCTTCCAAGTACAACGACCTTATCGACAGCGCGATAAACCCCAACGGGGGCGACCCCAAAATTGAGGGGCGCGCCCTCAGCGGCCTGCTCAAAAACCTCGCGGGTGCCCTCAGCGCCCCCGTGCCGGCCGCCGTGGCCTGCTCCTACGCCCAGCTGCTGGCCCTGGCCACCGCCGGCCAGCTGGTGCCCGGCCAGGCCTACCTGCTCACCGACTGGCAGCTCACGCACACCATTGCCCGCACCAGCGCCACCCACACCAGCGAGGTAGAGCCCCTGCTGCTGTGGGCCAGCACCCCCACCGCGCTGGCCCCGCAGGGCTACTCGGCCCTTTACCCCGAAGACGTGGTGTACTACACCCTCGACAATGCCGACGTGCGGATGCCGGGCGCCACCAAGGGCCACGTGTTCCGGCGCGTGGATACCCGGCGCGACAACGACCTGGAAATCGACTTCCGCCACGTCGTGTTTCGGCGCTGGTACGACGCCGGCGCCGGCGCCTACACCGTGGCCACCGACAACGGGGCGGCCTTCGCCGACTTCCCCCTCCTCGACCCCGCCACCTACCCGCAGGGCAACAGCTTCGCCAACAAGTGGCGCGGCTTCGACCCGCGCGGCGCCATCTTCAACGCCGTCAACTTCGTGGCCGTGGGCGACGTCAAAATCCGGGGCATCGACGCCTTCAACACGCCCCTGCTCGACGTCACGGTTATCGACGGCCGCATCGTGACGCTGCAAGCCGCCAATTCCAAGTTCAGCGACGTCGTCATCACGGGCGGCGGCTACCTGGCCAGCACCGTGCTCACTAGCAGCACCCTCACCGGCCTGCGCCTGCGCAAGGCGGGCTTCTTCTGCCAGCTCGAAGTTACCCTGCTCAACAGTGCCCTCACCAACCGCGTCATTACCAATGAGTACGACCACGGCGGCGTGCTCATCAACTCGCAGGTAGATAACACCAACACCAGCGGCCTCACCATCATCAACAACGCGGTGCATCGCACCGTGACCACTGCTGAGGTCTAGAAAATAATAAAGTATTTTAATTTACTAATGCCGGGTGGCGCCCCGCCCGCCCGGCGCCCCCTTTTCCCCCTTTTTTTCCTATGTCCCTCGCTACCATCGAGCAGCTGCGCGCTGCCATTGACGAGGCCGTGCCCCGGCTGGGCGGCCCCCCCAAAGTGAAAGGCTCGGACCTGAACGCCGTGCTGCGCCTCGTTACCGACGAGCTGCTGCGCGCCGAAACCCCCGCCCTGCCCAGCGGCTACGAGGAGGTTATCCACTTCCCCGGCGAGCCCCTGTTTCACGACACCGTGTTTGAGCCCGGCGTGCTGCGCCTGGTGCAGGCTTCGGCCGGGGTAGCCCGCCTGGAGGTGGCCGTGGGCGCCGCCGATTTTGTGGAGGTGCTGGCCGCCCCCGCCACCACGGCCCTGCCCGGGCTGGCCCTGCCGGTGGGCCCGCTCACCTACCGCCTCACCTTCGCCCCCGACGCGGGCGGCTACGCGGCCATCAAGCAAATTATTGATTTTCAAAGTATAAATGTCGACTAGCCCCCGCTGGCTCTTTTCTCATGGCTGATAATTTTCGCCTGCTGCAAGAAGACCCCAACCGCGTCTTCTACATCTCCAAAACCGGCCTGGCCGGTGACAACGGCCTGGCCTACCGGGGCAGCCGCCTCAACCCGCTGCCCGGCGTGGCCGAGTTTCTCGTTTCTACCCCCGATGGCAGCGTGGGCGTGGTGGGCACCGGGCAATACGCCTGGGGCACCAATTTCGCCGGTGGCAACTACGGCACCATCAACCACGACCTGGTGGCCGATGGCACCGTGCGCATTTTCGGCGATGGCCGCACCCGCTTCCCGGCCTTCGTGTGCGCCAGCGCCCGCCTCACGGGCTTCACCTTCGAGCAGTTCGGGGGCTTCAACTTTCGGTATTACTACTACAGCAACCCCATCACCTACAGCCAGTGCGTGTTCAAGGTGCTGCCCGAGTTTGCCGACCAGCCCAACTCGTCGGCCGACGGCCTGGTGGCCTTCGACGACTGCGTGTTTGTGAACGTGCACTTTGCGCGCGCCGGCGAATCGACGTTTACGCGCTGCCTGTTTTTGAACTGCACCTTCGACAACCCCGCCTACGCCGCCCGCTACTGCTACTTCGACGCCACCACCCGCGGCGCCGTGCTCGACGGCCCGCGCCAGGGCGAGCAGCCCTCGGCCTGGGGCAACAACGTGGACCCCCGCGCCGACCTCGCCCAGGGCTACGGCCTGCGCCTGAACGCCGGCACCCCCGGCTACGCCTCGCCGGGCGGTATCAGCGCCGACCCCCTCCTCAACGCCCCGGCCGCCGACGACTTCAGCGTGCGCGCCGGCTCGCCGCACCTGGCCGCCGGCATCGGGCCCCGGCAGTGGCAGCAGGCCGCCACCTACCTGGTGCAGGCCCCCGCCGCCGGCCAGCTGGCCGAGGCCGGCAACACCAGCTTTGCGCCGGTGGGCGGCGGCGCGGCCGTGGGCCTGCTGGGCACCAGCGGCCCCCTCGAGGGCACCCAGGCGGGCACGCTGGCCATCCGGCCCTCGGCCGAGGCCAGCGGCCCGGTGCGCCTGCGCACCGACCGCATCCGGCACAGCCTGGGCCTGCCCCGCGAGCTGAGCTACATGCAGGCGCTGGGGGCCACCAACTTCAACGCCAGCTACCCGGCCCTCGAAAGCCAGGTCAACCCCAACGCCCCGGAGGTGTTCAACAACAACGTGCTGGCCGCCAGCACCTACCCGGCCGGCGCGGCCGGCCGCAATCCCGCCCGCCTCAGCTACCGCCTGCGCTGGAGCACCCTGCCCAGCCCCCGCCTCGACCACCCCGAGGACTGGGCCACCGGCACCGAGCTGGTGGAGTGCGAGTGGAACGCCCGCCCGCTCTACAACCCCGCCACCAACGTGGGCAACGGCCGCCCCGAGTTTGTGGCCGCCGAGGGCCGCCCCATCATCTGCACCTGGTACCAGCTCGAAGTGAGCCTCACCAACACCTACTTCCGCTAGGCTATGGCACCTACTTCCGACGCCCCCACTCCCGCCCCGGCCGGCTGGCTGGGCTGGGCCGGCCACGCGGCCCCCAGCCCGGCCGCCGCCCCCGGCTGGCTAGGCTGGGCCGCCCACGGCGCGGCCACCGCCGCCGCCCTGCCCGGCTGGCTGGGCTGGTCGGCCTACGCCGCCCCCAACCTGCTGCTCACCGTGCGGCTGCCCCCCAGCCAGGCCCCCGCCGATACCTACGTGCCCCTCACCCTCAGCCTCGACCCCGCCGACCCCGACCCCGCCGAGCACCGCACCCTGGCCTACGCGGCCCCCGGCTACTACGCCCTGAGCGTGCCGCCCGGCGTGCCCCTCACCCTGGCCCTGGCCAGCCCGCGCTACGAGGCTAGCAGCCAGAGCTTTACCGTGGCACCCGGCGCCACCCTGGAGCTGGTGGTGCAGCTGGCCTTCCCGGCGCGCCCGGCGCGGGCCCGCAAGGTGCGCCGCCGCTATTTGTTCACGTAGTTTCTTCGCTTACTCGCGTATGCCCCCGCTTACCCTGCCCCAACTAACCAGCGCCATCAACACCGCCGTGAACCCCGACGGCGGCGCGCCCCTCATCAAAGGCTCCGCCCTCAACCAGCTGCTGCACAGCGTGGTCGAAAGCCTGGCCGCCCTCACCCCCGGCCTGGAGGTGCTGGCCGTGGCCCCGGCCGGCGGCAGCCTCGGCGGGGGCGGCTTCAACACCATTCCGCTGGGCCAGCCCACCGTGGACGTGCGCCCCGCCGGCAGCCCCGGCGGCTGGGACCTGCCCAATGCCGCCTACGTGGCCCCCGTCAGTGGCACCTACGAGCTGCTGGGCCGCATGCGCATCAGCGACCCCGACGGGCCCGTGGGCAGCAGCTACTGCCTGGCCGCCGGCCCCGCCAATACCGACGGCGAGTGGGTGCAGTGGAACACCATCTACAACGTGAACGGCGGCTACAACCGCAAGGGCGTGCAGGTGGCCCGCGTGCTGCACCTGGCCGCCGGCCAGCCCGTGCGCCTCTACGCCTACCTCGATGGCTTCAGCGCCGGCGTGGGCGGCGAGCTCACCATCAAGCTCTTGCGCCGCGACGACACGGTGGCCGTGCTGTGAGGGGAGTCGTTCTAGCGGGGCGGACCCACAGGGGGCGTTCGGCGCCGGCCCTCGGGTGGTCGTTCGGATGGGGCGCCTCCTCCTCCCCTTTTTTTACCCCAAAAAATTCAAAAAATAATATGCCTATTTCCAACCAACCTCCTACGTACTGGCAGCAGCTTTTCAGCCAGCGCCTCAACCTGCTGCCGCTGGCCGTGGCCCTGCTCTTCATCGGCCTGGGCGTGGCCGCCCGCTTCACCGACCTGGGCGTGGTCAACGGCGGCCTGCTGCTGGGCATGGGCGCGCTCATGCTGGCCGTGTTTTTCCTGGTGCCCCTGCTCAGTGCCGAGCAGCGCGCCCAGCGCCGGCGCGGCTAGCCTTTTTGCCTTCGCGCCTTAGCCAGTTTACCCATGAATTCTGCTGATTTTGCTCGCCTGCGCGCCCACCTCGACGCGGCCGTGCCCCCGCTGGGCGGCCCGCCCAAGGTGCAGGGCTCGGACCTCAACGCCGTGCTGCACGAGCTGGTAGAGGCCCTGGCCAGCCTCGCCCCGGCCGCCGCCACCTACCGCACCACCCTGCTCTTCGCCCCCGGCGGCGACCTGGTGGGCCCCGACTACCGCCCCGGCCCCGCCACCCTGCGTGCCGCCGCCCTCAGCCCCGGCGCCACCGGCCTGGCCGTTTCCGTCGACGACGGGGCCACCTTCACCAGCCTGCCCCTGCCCACCGGCGCCCGCGCCTGGCAGGGCGCCCTGGCCCTGCCCGCCGGGGCCCGCGTGTGGTACCAGGTGGCGCTGGCCCCCGGCGCCAGCAGCGCCAGCGCCGTGCTCACCCTCGACGAGCCTGCCAGCGGCGAACCCACTAGCGTCAACATTTTATGAGCCATAACTTTAGAGCCCACCTGCGGCCCGATTTGCAGGCCCTCGGGCGGCAGTTTCTGTTCGTGAGCAAGGCCGGCACGGCCGGGGCCCCCGGCACCCCCGATGCCCCCCTGGCCCACCCCGACCAGGCCGCCGCCCTGGCCAGCCCCTACACCGGCGGCGTGGGCCAGGGCACCTACCCCGGCGCCAACAACGACGCCGGCCGCATCATTGTGGTGGGCAGCGGCGAGTACCAGGGCCAGCAGCAGGCTAGCTCCAACCTACTCGTGGCCGATGGCCCGGTGGTGTGGAACGTGAACGGCGACCTGCTGCTGGGCACCAAGTGGGATTTTGGCGAGCACTACGTGCAGGTGCAGGGCATCACCTTCCGGGGCATCAACCGCTGGCGGCCCAACATTTCGGGCGGGGGCACGGCCTGCACCCAGCCGGGCAACTACCAGTTTTGCACCCTCGATTTTGCGGCCGGCGGGCCCGTGCCCAACGTGTTTTTCTACGGCAATGGCTGCGCCATCAACGAGCCCTACAACCTCGTCGACTGCGTGGTGCGCGGCCTCAACGGGCCGGCCGGCTCCTTCGAGCGTACCCTGCTGCTGGGTAGCGCCGCCCGCGACTGCTGGCGCCTGCGCTACTGCTACGTCGATAGCAACAGCGTGGTCGAGCTGCGCGGCCCCGAGTGCCTCAGCCCCGAGTACTTCTTCGCGTGCAACATCACGGGCCTGATTCGCCTCAAGGGCGATGCCTTCGGCTTTGTGGGCCTCGATGCCTTTAAGCAGAATTACAACCTCACCGCCCGGGCCGATTTGATTGCGGCCCCGCCCGAGTTTGGCAGCGTGGCGGCCGAAGACTTTTCGCTGCGCCCCGGCTCGCCGCACCTGGCCGCCGGCATCGGGCCCAGCCACCTGGGCCAGGCCAGCGGCCTGCTCCTCGAAGGGCCCGTGGGCCCGGTGGGCGCCGGCACCCACACCTTCCTCGACGCGGCCACCGGCACCCGCCTGCCCCTGCTCGAGGCCCACAACCTGGAGTGCGCCGACGTGGCGGGCCAGCGCGGCCTGCGCGTGCCGCAGGCGGTGGGCGGCGAGCTAAGCGGCTGGTACAAAACGGGTTTGCACTTCGTGAGCGACAGCAGCCAGGAAATCCGGCGCATCGACTTTTTGGGCGGCCTGCGCTTCGACACCGACGCGCCCGCCGCCGAACGCCTCTTCGACCCCAACGCCCCCGAGCCCGGCAACCGCGAGGTGCCCGCCGCCGAGCGCTTCGCGCCCGGCGCGGCCGGCCGCAACCCCCACCGCCTCACCTTGCAGCTGCGCTGGGGCAACAAGCCCGCCCCCAACCCCGCCGCCCCCCAGGACACCGACTTTGCCAACGCCGGCCAGTACCTGGCCTTTGAGTGGGGCACCGAGCTGCTCTACAACCCCCTGCGCCTGCTGGGCACCGGCGCCCCCGATTTCGACCCCGCCGCCCCCGGCCCCGATGCCCCGCGCCACCCCCAGGCCCGCTACGTGCAGTACTGGGTCACGCTGCGCAATGACTATTTCAGCCACTAGCCTTCCCTAGCCCCCACCTTTCGCCATGCAGGATACTCCTGGCCAACTGGGCCTGGCGGCCCACTTCCGGCCCCTGGGCCTGGCCCAGCCCGGCCACACGGGCCTGGCCGTGCAGCTGGCCGGCCACGTGCTGGTGCGCGTGCTCGACCAGGCCGGCCGGCCCGTGGCCGCCGGCCTCACCCTCACCCTCAGCTACGCCGCCGGCCCCGACGCCACCGCCCCGCCCACCACCGAAACCCTGGCCTACGCCGCCGCCCAGCCCGTGCGCCGCACCCTGCCGCCGGGCACCCTGCTGCGCGCCGCCGCCGCCGGCCCCGGCTTCGACGGGGCCAGCGCCACCTGCCCGGTGCCGGCCAGCGGCCAGGCCACCTGCACGCTGGTGGTGCGCCGCCGGCGCGCCGGCCGCCTGCTGCGCTGGCGCGCCGCGGTGCTGCTGCTGGCCCTGGGCGCGGCCGGCGCAGGGGCCCGCCCGGGGCGTCAGCCAAAGTCAAGTCCTGGTCAAGTGCAAGTCAAGCCCAGCCCGTTATGGTAGTCCTTTTCCTGGCCCTTTACACCCTGCTGAGCGCCGGGCAGCAGGGCATCCTCACGTGGTTGCTGCGCGCCTACGTGCCGCCCACCCGCCAGGGCCTCGTGAATGGGGCGCTGCACCTGGGCGGCGGGCTGCTCTACGGCCTGCTGCTGGCCGGGGTGCTGGCCCTGGGCCCGGCCCCCACCCTGGGCGGCGCGGCGCGCCTGCTGGGCCAGGCCGTGCTGGTGCGCGCCCTGCTCTTCGACCCCACCCTCAACCTGGTGCGCGCCCTGCTCGACCGCCGGGCCGGGCAGCCCCCCGGCGCCCTGTGGGCCGTGGGCACCTCGGCCGCTACCGACCGCGCCCTGGGCTGGCTGGCTTCGCGCCTGCGCCTGGCCCCCGCCCGCCTGCGCCTGCTGCTGTGGCTGGCCACCGCCCTCGGCGCCCTGGCCTGGGCGGTGTGGGGCTAGCCTAGTCGCACCGCCCAGGCCGCAAATGGCTAGCCTTCAGGCACAAAAAAGCCACTCCGTCGGGGTGGCTTTTTTTATGTGGCGCGTCCTATCTCTTCGAAAATCTCCCTGTTCAGCGCAGTTGTAGCGCTGCATCCTGGCGGCTTGGTGGTGGGCCGGTGGGGTAGTGAGGAGCCGCCAAGAGGCGGCGCCACACCTGCGCGGCCACCGTAGCCCCGGCGGCTACTGAGCTACTCACCGGGCGCGCCGCCTGGGGCGCGGGGCTAGCCCGGGCGGCCGGCTAGGCGATGTGCAGCCAAATGGCCTCGCCGCGGTCGAGGGCGGCCTCGATTTTGAGGAGCAGGGTGTGGTAGGCGCGCCACGAGTTGAAAATGCGCTCGCGGTTGGGGGCCACGGCCGTGCCCGTGAGCAGGCTGCCCACCGTGTCGGCGGTGGTAGTGCCGGCGTGGATGCGGATGCCCTCGCAGTGCGGCACGCGCAGGAGCTGGGGCATAAACTCATGAAAGCGAGTGGAGTACGTGACGGCCACCTCGTAGCTGCCGGCCGGCACGGCCGTGCGCCCCGTGCCCCGGCACAGGCCCGGCGGGCGCACCACGTCTTCGAGGGTGTAGCACTCAAACTGGCCGTTGACGGCGAGCCGCCCCAGCGTGGCGGTGGCCGTGTGGGAGAACCGGGCAACGTCGATTTTCATAAAAAAACGGTTTAAAATGAAAATGTAAACTATTGTTTTAGTTGATATTTTAGGGCCTTTGGTTGGCACGACTGGCAGCTTGTTTCTATTTGTGAGCTGGGTTGGGTCGAAAAGTACTTTTCGAAGAAGAGGGAACCTTCGGAAAGTGCTAATAGGCCTAAGTAGGGTCAGAAAGGGAAACTTGCTGCCAGTGGTGCCAAGCGGGCGGGCTAGCCGGGGGCGGGGGCGGGGTCGAAGCGCACGTCGGTATCGCGCTGGCCGGGCAGGAAGCCGGCCGTTTGGCGCTGTTCCTGAAGTACGTACTCCTTATAATAGGCCAGGTCTTTGAGCCAGCCGTTGAAGCGGCGCTGGCTGCACAAGCGCTCGTCGAAGCCGTGGGTGTCGCGGAAGAGCAGCCAGAGCGCGCGCTTGCCATACCACTGGCCGGGCACGATGTCGTGGGCGGCGAAGTCGGCAAACTCCTCGCACGTTTTCTGCATCAGCTTGCGCTGGTTGAGGTTGAGCACCGGGGCGCGGCGCACGCCCTGGGCCAGGTAGCGCTGGGCGCAGCGCAAGAGCAGGTTGTCGAAGAGCAGCCACTCGGCGGCGTCCCAGTCGTCGAACAGCTCGTGGCCAAACTCATCGCGCGGGGTGTGGCGGGGCGAGTAGTAGGGCGCTATTTCGAGCTCGATTTTGCGGCCCTCGTGGCTGGGGCCCTCGCCCACCAGCGTGTCGTTGGTGTTGATGAGTAGCTTGGGGGCGTCGTAAAAATCTAAATACTGCTGCATACCGCCCTTCGTCTCCACTTCCATGCCCGTGGTGATGATGCTGAAGAGCTTATCGAAGGGCAGGCGGCGGGTGTCGAGGTCGTCGAGGACTACCAGGTCGGTGTCGTGGCGCACGCGCTGCCAGGCAAACTGGCGGTTGATGTCGAAGTTTTTGCCGTCGAGCTTCACCACCTGGCGCAGCTTTTCGAGGGCCTGCACCAGCAGGCCCTTGCCGGTGCGCCCGGCCATGCCGCCGCGGGCAATGGCCTCGTCGCAGAGCACCACGGCGTAGCAGGCGGTGCGGGCGCGGTGGCGGTGCAGCAGGTAGCCCAGGGCGGCGGTGAGGGCATCGAGGCGGGCGGGGCAGCCGGCGGTGAGGTGGCCCAGGTAGCGGCCAAACTCGCCCCGGGGCACCACCGGGCCGGGGGCCTGCTCCAGCGCGTGGCCGGCAAAGGCGCGGGGCAGCCGCTGGCCTGCCCAAATGAGGCCCGGCAGCTCGGCGTAGGGCCGGGGGCTGAGGCCGGCGGCCGTGACCTCGACCCACACGTTCTGGAAGAAAAAATAGGCCGCCTGCTTGGTATCGCGCACAAAGTGGTCGCCCACGGGCGGCAAAAACTCCAGGGTGCCTTCCTCGAACAGCTGCCGGTGCTCGCGCTGAATCCGGTCTTCCAATGTGCGCCGAAACACGCCGTCGAACTCGAAGGGCAGCTCGGCCACGTAGGCCAGCACGTGCTGCTTGAGCTCGGCGCGGGTCACCTCGCGCACCACATTGTCGAGCACGAGCACCGGCACGTAGCGGCTGCCCTGGCGGTGCAGGGCAAAGCCCTGGGCCGCCAGCCAGGCCAGGTACTTGGCCCGGTTGAGCACCAGCAGCGGGGGGCTGCCGGGGGCGGCGCCGGGGCGGGCCTCGCGGGGCAGCACGTCCCAGAACGTGCAGAGCGTCAGCTCTTCCTCCTCGTACACGGCCTGCACGGCGGGGCGCAGGGCGGCGGCGGGCAGCGCCCCGGGGGTGCTGGCCAGGCGGGCCAGTACGGCCTCGGCGGGCTGCCCGGCCCGGCGCTGGGTGCGCACGGCATACTGGAGGTGGTCGGGGAGCAGGGGGCGGCGCTGGCCGGCGCGCAGGCCGTCGGCAATGGTGGCGTGGGCGGCGGCCAGGTCGGCGGGGCAGCGCTGGGCAATGGCCTGGCCCAGGGCGGCGGCGGCCTCGGCCTCGGCCAGCAGGCCGCTGGCCACGTAGCCCCCGCAGAGGTAGGCCATCTTGTTGAGGGTGTGGTGCTTCTGGCCATCGGGGGCCTCCAGCACCCGGCGCACGGCCAGCCGCAGGGTGGCCGGGCCGTAGCCGGGGTCGGGGCCGGCGGCTGGCCCCGGCGGGGCGGGCGGGCTAGCCGCTGCGCCGGCCGGGTGGCCGGGCTCGGCCGGGCCAGCCGGTGCCAGCTCGGGGGGGCGCTCGGGAGGCAGGGGCAGGGCGGCGGCGGCGGGGGCGTGGTAGAGGGCGGGGTCGCAGCTCACGAAGCGGGGCCGGCTCACGTCGGGCAGCGAGTCTACCACCAGGCCATAGCGCTGCTCGTAGTAGGCGCGGGCCACCTGGTAGCTGGCGCGGTGGCGGGTGGGGTCGGCGCGCACCAGCAGGCACAGGCCCTGGCCGCCCACGCTCGTGAAGCAGGCCCAGGTGTGGGGGTCGGCCTGGAGGGCGGCGCGGGTGGCGGCCCAGTCGAGGCCGGCGTTGGGGCCGGCGTCGAGGTCGAGGGCCAGCAGGCCGCTGTGCTGGCGCAGGCCGGCCTCGCTGCGCGGGGCAAAGGTGCCGCTGGCCGTGAAGTAGGGCACGCGCAGCTTGGCGGCGCGCTGGGCGGCCTTGGTGGGGGCGGCGCGCACGGCGGCGGCGGCCGCCTGCCAGGTGCCGCCCCGGATGCCGGCCAGCACCTCGGCCAGCGGCACGTCGGTGCCCGTGGTGGCTTTTATAGTTGAATAGAAGGAAACCAGCATTGTAACTGCTCGGAAGCCGAGCGGGGCGAGCCGAGCGGGGCGGTGCGCACGGGGCGCGGGCCCACGCCGCGCCGCACGGCCCCGCAGGGGGCCGCCGGGCCGGGCTTGTGGAAAAGAAAAGAGAAGGGGTGGCGGGTGGCTAAGCCTTTCTCAGTCAGTAGCTTTATTGACCAGCGCGTGCAGGTCGCGGGCGGCCTCGAAGGCCCCCGAGTCGTGGGCCATGCGCAGGGCTTCGCGCACGGCGGGGTGGCCCGGGCGCTGGCGGCGCAGGGCTTTGCTTACGGCCTGCTTGCCGATGCCAAGTTTGTTGGCAATAAGTTGGATGGAACCGTGAGGCAGGAGCTCGGCGATGGACTGGGGCATGGCGGGATTAGTAAAATACTGGTAACACGATTGACCGTGTGGGAAGAGGATGGTTTACTTTCTGCTACCTTTGACGGTATTTGATTGACTTGTCAAAGGTAGTCAAATACATCTTGTAAAGTCAAATGAATATCTAAGGTTTTTGACTTAATCAATTACTTTCTTTCTCAAAGTCAACCATGTCTCCAATAAGTACCACGGCGGGCATCATCAAGCGGCTGCGGGTGCAGGCCAGCCTCACGCAATTGCAGCTGGGGGTGCGCATTGGAGTCACCAAAGCGTCGATTTCGGCTTATGAAAAAGGCAAAGCCTATCCCTCGCCGCCCATCCTAACGAAGTTGGCCCAGGAATTTAACCAGTCAATTGACGACCTGCGGGGCGGCTTGCCCCGCGCCGCCGAGCCCGGCCCGGCGCTGCTGCGCGAGCCCCTGCCCCCGCTGCTGCACGAGGTGCCCTACCTGGATGCCCCCGGCCGGGCGGCCTTTGTGGCGGCGCTGGGCGGGGCGGGCGCCGGGCCGGCCCAGGCCGCCCTGCCCACCCTGCCCGTGCCCGCGCTGCCGGGCACGCCCGCCCTGGCCGGGGCCCTGGTGGCCGAGGTCGACGACGGGGCCCTGGCCCCCGCCCTGCACCCCGGCGCCCGGGTGCTGGCCCTGCCCGTGCCGTCCCCCGAGTGGCCGTTTTTGCCGCCCGGCCTCTACTGCCTGGCCTACCGCAGCTGCTTCGCCATCCGGCGCCTCAAGGATAATACCCTCTTGCAGCAGGGCCTGCTGCTGCTGCACGCCGACCAGCCGGCCGGCGGCGGGGCCTACCCCGTGCGGGCCGAAGACCTGCACGCCGTGTGGCAGGTGCGCTGCGCCGTGTTTGCGCCGCTGCTGTAGCGGGGCCGGCGGGGCGGGCGCGGGGCAAGCAGCGGGGCCAGGTAGAAGTACCTGATTGCTAAATAGCGTACTTCTACGCTAGCCGGGCGGGGGCGGGCGGGGGTCCTTTGCAGGGCATTTTCTCCCCCTTGCTTACCGCCCCCGGCTATGAACAGCTACAACCCCGCCCACCTACCCAACGACCTCAACGTCTGGCTACAATCCCGCTACATGAGTACTATTTCGGCCGTGGAGGGCGGCTGGGAATACTGGATGCAGATTGACTTTATGGCGTGGCTGAACACGCGGCAGAAAGACCCGTACGACGTGCGCCGCGAGGTGCCGATGGGCCCGTATCGCGCCGACTTGTTTCTCAACCGGGGCCCCGACGGCGAGGAGCCGGCGCTCCGCGTCTTCCCGCCCTGCTGGGTCGAAATAAAGGCGCAGGGCGCCAAATACCTCAACGAGAAGTTTAAGGTAGACGTGCAGGCCGACATCGACAAGATGGCGGGCGCGGGCGTGCCCTGCGAGCAGTATATGCTGGTAGCCCTCTCCGATGGCAACCTCACCCGCGACCCCATGTTTGCCCGCGGCAGCGGCTACGGCTTTGTGTGGCAAGATGCCTACACCGGGGTGGTCGTGCTGCTCAAGCGCACGGCCTAGCCCGGCTAGCCCGGCCGCTACTCGGCGTAGGGCAGGGCCGCCACCCGGGCCAGCCAGCTGGCCAGAAAGCGCTGCTGGCTGGCCTCGGGGCGCACGCGCAGGCGGGCCAGCAGGCCCAGCACCGGGCTGCCGGCCGGGGGCGAGGCCTGGGCGGCCCGGTAGCGATAAAAGGCCTGCCGCAAGGCCACCAGGGCATTGTAGAGCAGGCGGGGCGGGCAGTCGTTGGCGGCGCGCAGGGTGGCGGGGCCGGGCACGCCATCCTCCTGCACGGCCGCGTAGCCGAGCTGGCGCAGCGCAAACTGAAGCATGCGGGCCGGCCGGGCCGGGCCGGCGTTCACGCCGTGGTCGGCGAGCTGCTCGGCCACGGCCTGGCTGCGCATCTCATCCAGGCGCAGCGCATCCCAAAACTCATTTTTGTAGAAGGCCCGCACGCTGGCGGCCAGCTCCTTATCGGCCCCCAGCGCCTGGTTGAGGGCCGGGTAGGCGGCGGGCGGCACGGGGCTGCGCAGGCCCAGGCGGCGCTTGGCGGCCTCTACCCGGGCCCAGCCGGGCCACTGCGGGTGGTAGGCGCGGGCCACGCCGCGCCAGGTTTCCTGGCCGGCATCGCCGGGGGTGTGGCAGTAGCCGCCCTCGGCGGCCAGCAGGCGCGGGTAAAAGTGGGCAAAATCAGCCATAACGTAGTGAAAGAAAGCCGGCTAGCCCGGGCCCACCGGCGCCTCGTGGATGGTGGTGTTCACCTGCACGCCGGGCGCGGCCGGGGCGGGGGCGGCGCCCTCGTCGGGCACGGGCAGGCCCGTGGCCGTGGCCTGGGCCACGGCGGCCTCGGCCCGTATCTGGGCGTGCGTCACGTAGGCATCGATGCCCAGGCCGGCGGCCAAAAACAGCAGGCTGGGCGTAAACACGTACTCGGGCGGCCACACGTGCCACACCCAGCCCACGGGGTAGGTGGCCACCACCACCGTGGCCACGGCCGCAATGGTGAGCAGCTTGCCATCGGGCACGCCGCGCACGTCGGTAAACGAGCGGGCTACGAACTTGAGAATCTGCTTTGCCTTCATAATTATTTTCTTAAAAATTACTATACAAAGCTACTATTCAAAGCCCGGCGTAAAAAAGGCGTAGTTGAGCGCATCCTCCAGCACCACGAAGCTGTGCTCCTCGCCGGGGGCCAGGTCCACCACGTCGCCGGCGGCCACGCGCCGGGGGTCGGGGCCCCAGCCGGTTTTCCAGTACAGCACGGCCCCCGACAGCACGTGCACCCGCACCCGTTGGGGCACGCTCATGCGGGCCTGCTGGGCGCCCATGCGGCCGTGGGCCAGCAGGGCGGCGTGGCCGCTGGGGGCCAGCAGGTTGGCCACCACCATGCCCTCCACGTCGCGCAGGGGGTGGAAGAACAAATCGGGCGGCAGCCACTGCGGGCGGGGCTCGTCGGCCACGCTCAGGCGCAGCAGGCTGGGCTGCTGGAGCTGGGCCAGCAGCTCGGTTTTGGCCGCGTAGGCGGCGGGCATGGTCGTAAGGGCGGGCACGGGCACGGGGCTGGCTAAAGAAAGGTAAAAGGTAAGAATTTAAACATATACTCCTTATGAAAAAAAACGACGCGCCGGGCTGGCCCCGCTCCCGCCCCGCCTACAGCGGCAGCGAGGGGTGGGGCAGCGGCGCCACCAGCGGCGGCGGGGGCTTGGCGGTGCCGGCGCGGCCACCGCGCCCGGCGGCCGCCACCCCGGCCTCGATGCCTTGCAGCTGCACCTGCACGCCGTGCATGATGGCGCTGAGCTGGCTGAGGGCGGTGCGCACGCCGCCGATGACTTCCACGCTCTTGACCTCCTGCTGGCGCAGCTCGCGGTTGATGAGGTCGAGGCGGTCGAGGGCCTCGCGCTCCTGCTCACGGCTCTGGCGCAGCATGTCGGCGGCGTGGCCGTTGTCGAGGGCCTGCTGGCGGGCCCACTCCACGCGGGCGGCCGCCACGGCCTGGGTGCTGGCCTCGTGGCGCTCGCGCAGGGCCTTTTCGGCCTTGAGGTAAAAGGCGAAGCACACCAGCACCAGCAGCAGCACCAGCGCCCAGAGCACCGCAAATAGCGGCCCCTGCTGGCTCATGTGGGTGGTGGCCGCCGCGGCGGCCTCGGTAGTGAGCCGGCCTGCCTCCGAGAGCTGGAGCACGGGCCCGGCAACGAGCAGTAAAAACACGGGAATCGGCATAAAAAAAGACCAGCAAAATCCCCGCAAAGGTGGGGCCGCCCGGCCCCCGGCTAGCCCCCGCCGGGCCCCATTCGCTGGGCCGAACCGTTGGGCGGCAGGGCCCGCAGGGCGTAGTAGCCGGGGTGGCCCGGCACCTCGGCCCCCAGCCCAAACGTGCGCGCCTTATGCCGCCCCGCGCTGCCCAGCGCCCCGCCCTTGGTGCCCTTGCGGGCCAGCAGCGCGGGCTGCACAAAGTGCTCGGGCCCCAGGGCGTGGCCGCTGCGGAAGCGGGCCGCCTCGCCGGGGCGCGCCCACAGCCGGCGCCCGGCCGTGGGGCGGGTGTCGAGGTGCCAGGTGCCGCCCCGGCGCAGCGGCGGCACCACCTCCACGGGCGCGCCGTGGCGCAGGTGCCCGATGCAGGCCAGCAGGGGCTTGGAGAGCGTCACCCGGTTTGGGGCGCGCACCGTGAGGGTAGGGAGCAGGGTAGCAGGAGGCAGCATAGGGCGGGGCCGCGCCGGGCGGGCGGCAACTAAGAAACGAGCCAGCTTAGCCCGATTAGTAAAAATATATACTTGTTTATAATAAGAGAATAAAAAGGTAAGCGCGCCGGCTCACTTAACTCGGCCCTACTGGCTATAAGCAGGTAGCAGTTTGCTAATTACCTACTTCCGGGTATTGCCACCCTGTTCTTAAAATATACTTTTGACCCGCTGCTTTTGCATACTTCTGTCCCCTTTTTTTGCTCATCCCCATGCGCCTTTTCCCCCGCATTTGCCTGCTGTGCGCGCTGGCCCTGCCCGCCCTGGCCCAAACTACCGCCCCCGAGGCGCCGCCCGCCGTGGCCACGGGCAGCACCTACGTTTTTACCCGGCCGGTGCTGGTCAGTCGCTTCAACCTGGCAACGCTCTTGCCCGATACGCCGCGCGTCACTTACCTCATCCCGGCTAGCTACCGCTTCACCGTGGTGAAAGTGGTTGGTGCCACCGCCGTCATCAAATTTGTGCGCTTTACTGAGCCCGACACTTCAGCCGTTACGCGGGTAGTAGCGGGCCTTTCGGGCAAGAAAAAAAAGGGTGTGCCCCCATCTTCCACCCCTGGTAAAGGTCGGGCTCTCAACAGGTTGCTCGTGTCTAGGCCGTTGCCCGAGGCGGCCTTGCGCAACTCGCAGCTCCCCCGCGACCCTGTGGCGCCGGCCGAGGAAACGCTCTTCTTTGCCGTGCCTACCGACGAGCTGCTCCGCAATGCCGTGCCGTGGCAGGGGCTTTCGTGGCGCCCCCAGGTAGCCGCCGGCACGGTCATCCTGCCCGTCAAGATGCGCCTCGCTCCCTTCGATTTTAGTCGCGATTTTGCGCTGGGCCTCACGGTGGGGGCCCGCTGGCGCATCTCGCGCTACCAGCCGCACTACGTCAACGCGCTGTTTGCCTTCAACGCCAACATCGTCACCATCGATAGCCTGAGCACTGGCGGCCGCACTCGCCGCGCCACCGACCTCGGGGCCCTGGGCACCGCTGTCGGCGCCGTGCTCGACTTCAATGGCCCCCAGGTGGGCATCTTTTCGGGCCTCGACTGGCTTTCGCGCCGCGACCAGGTGGCCACCAACTGGCACTACCAGGGCCGGCCCTGGCTCTCGGTGGGCGTGGGCTTCACCCTCTTTACCCGCAATGGCAGCGGCAGCGCCGCCGCCGCCCCTGCCACCCAGTCTCCCCACTAGCCCGCCTCCGCGCGGAGCCCCTCGCTGCCCAGCGCCTCCTCGCGGCTAGCTTCAGCCGCTCGCCTGCCGGGGCCTTAGGTGCTAGCAGCCAAATAGTTGTCTGGCAGGCGCGGCCACCTGCCTGGCCCCGTCTCGCGCCCAGGCAGGTGGCCGCGCCGCCACTGGGCCGCGCAACGGGGCTAGCCTTCCCTACCGGCGTGCTGTCTGGTTTGGGTCAAGCGCATTGATACCCGCGCCCCTCTCCCCCAGACGTGCCCGAAAGCGCCGTTGTGCCGCCCGCTCCCGTCTGCCTTGGCCCCCGGGCCCTAACTCTTTGGTTTGCCAGCGGCTCGCGCTTCACTCGCACACCCCGCTGTCCTTCGCCAGGACCGCGGCCTCTGGCTATCCGAACAACCGCGTGCGCATGAGCCAGGCCACTCGCGCCTCCCGCTAGGGCAGCGGCGTCTGGCTATCCGGGTGGGCCGCAAAGTAGGCCGCCAGCGCCGCCTCCAGAATATCCACCTTCGCCGTGCGGCTCCAGTACGAGAGCCGCTCCAGCGCCGCCTGGTGCTCCGGCGTCAGGCGCGAGCTGAAGGGCACGTACTCTTTTTTGGGGGCGCGCCCTGCCGCCGGGCTGGCCCCGGCCGCCGTTTCCGGGGCGCTTTCGCCCCCGTAGCCGGGCCGCGCGCTGGGCCCCTGCGCCTTCGTGCCCGGCCGCCGCAGCAGCGACACCGCATCCTGCGGCGCCTTAAATGAGTTGCTCATGATTTTTTATTATCTAAGGGTGAAGATGTTATAAATTTAAAAACAGTGCATACAATACAATTACTACTTGTAGCACTTGTATTGTATGCACTAAAAGTACTAAAAGTAATGCCTGCGAGACTTGTAGTAGATGCAATGTTTTTATTTGCAGTAATATTTTATAATACGAATAATAATAAATTAAACAAATAACACGTCCTGCTGAGCTTGCCGAAGCATCTCTACCACGCCGGAAGGTTAGCAACCCTAGCGGCGTGGTAGAGATGCTTCGGCAAGCTCAGCAGGACGGCTTGCATTGAATAGTGAAATTTAATAAGGTAAATTTTGCTACTGTTAATATTTGTTTTTGCAAAGTTTACTTTTAATAAAAGTAGTGCATGTACTACTTTTACTACATGCGCTGCTTTTAGTGCCCGCGAGGATGCGTAGGCAGGCGTGGGAAACCGTTTGTCCTTGCGAGCGCAGCGCGAAGCCAGCGTACTGGAACGAGTCGTTCGGGTATCGTGCCGGGGCGATGGCCACGCTGCGCTCGTCATGACAGGCGATTTTTTCGCCTTGCCGGCGAGCTTCGGTGCTACTCGCATTACTGGTACCACCCGCGCGGCGGGGCTAGCCCAGGCGGGCCAGCACCTCGGTGGTGAGGGCAGCGTAGTCGAGGGCGGCGTTGGAATCGGGGCGGTGGTCGAAGATGGTTTTCAGGTGCACCTGCGACTGCACCAGGGCTACGTCGCGCCGGATGCTGGGCAGCAGCACCTCGGGGCCGTACTCCTCGCGCACGGCCTGGGTCACGGCCGTGTGCATGGCGTTGCGCTGGCGCGGGTTGTAGCGGGTGAAGAACACGCCCAGAAACCTGAGGCCGGGGTTGAGGCGGCGCTCGAGCTGCTCGGCCAGCTCCGTGACGAGGCGCAGGCCGTCGAAGGCAAATTTTTCGGGCTCGGTGGGCACCAGGTAGGCATCGGCCGCCACCAGGGCCATGTAGGTGAAGGTTTGGAGCGAGGGCGGGCAGTCGAGCACCACGTAGTCGTAGCGGGCGGCCAGCGGAGCCAGGGCATCGGCCAGGCGCCGGTGGTAGTCCTTCTGCTTGTAGATGATGGGCTCGTAGGTGGCCAGCCGAAAATCGGCGGGCACCAGGTCGAGGCCCGATTCGGTGGTGAGCACCACCTCGGCCAGGGTGGTGGCGCCCACCAGGGCGTCGCCCACGTGGGCTTCCAGCTCCAGCTCGCCGCCGAGGTTGGTGGTGAGGTTGGCCTGCATGTCGAGGTCAACCATGAGCACGCGGGCGCCGCGCGCGTGCAGGGCGGCGCCCAGGCTCACGGCGCTCGTGGTTTTGCCCACGCCGCCCTTGTTGTTGGCCACG
>Ga0160428_1000276_pt1 | contig 61492 bp, 36 predicted proteins | sample SolpanmetagenomM_FD_108198 | JGI IMG/M metagenome (GOLD analysis project Ga0160428, IMG submission 108198) | Solar panel surface microbial communities from Lawrence Berkeley National Laboratory, California, USA - M | ecosystem: Engineered > Built environment > Solar panel > Unclassified ... | reverse complement strand
TTTATACATTTTCTCAGTAACTTTGATATTATTTTTTTCGAATATTATTTTTGTTTGAAGCTACGTTTTTAATTATCAGGTATTCATTGATTTATGATATAAAAATAAATGATACCTATTTGAAATAATTTTCGATTTTTTTTATTTTCTTATCGTATGAATAACGTGCTGTAAACGCAATCCCTTTCCCATTGCGATCATCAAAACCAGGGATTTTTTGTTTTTTTCCTTTATTAATCAAAAAAAAAGCACAAAACTTTTTCATCCATGAATAGATCTTCTGGTGGTAGTCATAATAATGGGTTATCTGGAAGGAATATATTTGATGAAATTATTGGAAGTTCGAATGCTGGAAGATTTCCGATGACAGATTTTATGATGCGAAGGCAAAATATGTATAGTGGACCTCAAACAACACCGCTGCCATCATCACGGAATGGAACCAATGCAAATATTTTTATGAACGATGCGGGAATTCCAATGGATCCTACGAGCGGACGCCCAATTGATGTGTTACCTCGTATTAATATCAATAATAATACTACCAATACCAATGCTGGACCCAGCAGACCGCCAAGAAATTCTTATTATACCACAGATAACGATGATGCTTCTTCTCTATCGGATAATATAGCATCTGGAAATAAAAGACCAAGATATGTCGATGAAAATGGATATGCTTTTCCTGATGGATTATCAGAATTTCTTGAATCTGAAGGAAGAAATAGTGATGATAATATCTTGGGTTTCAGTATAGGTGGTAGTAGTGATACATCAAGTCGTGGAAGACGCGGAGGACGTGGTGGTAGTACCGATAGAGGCCGAGGAAGAGGTCGGGGAGGTAGTGTTACTGGAGTCGTTACCATTCATGTAGGAAGAAAATACAATACATTCACCAACGATGATCAAGAAATGGCTGAATTCAATGCTGCACAAGCAGAACTTAATGCTGAAATTGAAGAAAATGAACGACGTGTAGAAGAAGAGCGACAAGAATTTGATGATGTTGAAGAGAATAATGACGATGATACAAATTCATCCACTGCTTCATCATCTTCGGTCATTGACCATCGAAGGATGTCTATGATAAGAAGTGCTCCTAAAAAAATTGCTCCCAAAGGAATTATGGGTCCTATTGTTGAAATGATTTCTGATCCTGAAGGGCAAAGATACTTTGTGTGTGAGCTTTGTGCGGAAGGGTGTCCTTTGGATGAGAATCAACAACATCAGAGTAATATAAAAGATATGATTGTAAAATATATTTATGAAAGTGTAGGAGACATTCCTTTGGATACTATATTTGAGTTTGCGGCAACCGAATACAATAAATTGGTTTATTATCCTAATCTTGAGAAAGGAATTAAAGGAAATTTGTGGACCGCTCAAAAGATCAAGAGTCATTTTATAGGACCTACCGGAAGACGTGGCCACGTTACAGATATTTTGTTTATTTTAGAAAGTGATATTGAAATCGTGGATCAACAATTGAATATGGTTCGTATGAATAGTTTGCGATATTCAAATAATGATGATGGAAGAGACTGTCTGGATGAAGCATCTCTGAAAATTTATAATATGCTTACTAAAAATAGGCAACTGTTTGTTGAAAAACTTCAAAAGATCAAGATGTTGCGTATGCAAACAGGTGGAATGAAATCCACAACTCATAAATTAGGTGCTTTTCTAAATACGTCTATTGCAAAATCGCATGGTACGTTAGAACATTATTTCTCTTCGGCTATGACCGCTGCAAATGCTACCACCAGAGATTCCAGACAGAATCGAGCCATGATGGATGCTTTATCTAAAAGCAAATCAAATCAACCAGATGGAATTAATAGATACGTTATGTCTTCTTACGATTGAGAAAAAAAATAATAATTTTGTTTATAATTAAAACAAAAAACAAATACAAGAACAGCTTCACCCTTTTTTTTATTGTTTCGAAAATTTCAATATTCTTATTAAACAAAGAAAAACTTTCTCTTTCATTTATTTAAAAAGATGAGTCGTATGCAATTAGCTCAGCCTTATAATGTATCTCAGGCCTATGATTTTCCAGTTAATTATGGATTACTTCCTCACCCTTACGCACCTATTCCTGGGTTTGGTCAAAATGCTAATAAGAGACGAAAACTTGGTAGTGATATTCCCTACCATAAAGCAAGAGGTCTTACCAATCCTACCAATGAAGCGGGAGTTATCACGGTATTCTCAAGACTTAATGGTGCAGATGATTGGTTTAATATTGTAAATGGAACACCTGGAATTCCTTTGTTCTCTAATACGGAATTACCTTCTCTTGTAGATTCTGATGTCAGAGCCGATCTAACCACGATTAATTTCTGGTTGGAAGAATATGAAATCAAAAAGAAAACATGTCAAGCGGATATTGCAAAAAATAGAATTTACAATGGAAACAATTATGTGCCTACAGACTTTGAAGTTGGAAACAAATTGAAGATAAATCACGCATATTCTTCGCTTTTGAAGGCTCCCGCGAATCATAGTATGTACATAACAGCTCCAGGTTCCGAAGGAAGATCTCAAAGTATGATCGCTAACCTGCGTGGTGAGTTGAAACCTTATTCCACTGTGGAACAAACATTTATCAAACATTATGGTACTGAAACGTACGACTTTCATAACAAATGGAAATTTAACGGTATTTCCCAAAATGCCATGGGACATCAAGGTTCGAGAGAGACCAATGAGGCTTACGAAATTTTACATAAAGAAGGAAGAGCCAGCGTACTTGGAGTCAATGGATGTGTTGAAGCTAGAAATATTTTTACTTTAAATCCTCGAATTCATGACAGGCTTTATTTTATCATGGTTCCGATTCAGATGAATGGACTTTCTTTGATCCGACCTTCGGGTGAATCGAGTGGATTTGGATTGGCAGGTACGTGTTTTCAATTACGCGCAGTATCAACTTCGGATGGATTTGATGCATTGAATTTTGCACCTGGAAGGTATAGTTTCAATGAAAAACAAGGTATGGCAAAGGACGCGGGTATTGGTATGGGAATCTCTGGATCGAGACCTGAACGTTATTCTGAAATGAATATCAGCGAATACGATTATGATACGTATTACATGCTCAAGAATAAGGTTCTTCGTCGCGAAGGGTTTATACTTGATGATGATGAAAATGGTGCGATAATGAAAAGAGTCACTGATGATTTGGAGGACCTACCTCCTGCAACAATGGATCTTTATGCCATGTATACTCCACAAGCAATTGGTTCTATTGCACATCTTCCTGGTACAACATTAGAATCAGAACAATTAAGGCTAGAAGCTCATCGCAATTTAAACAAATTCAAGAATTTACCATTGATGAGTGTTTTCACAGGAAATGTAATTGGATTTGGAGATTGTCGTATATAAAAAAAATATCATTTGTAACACTTTTTTTTTTAGAAAAATAAAAAATTCTACATAATTAACAAACAAAAAACCTCTCGAGAGCATTTATTTTCTATATTACATTTGATAAGCTTGATAGAGAAGAAATAAAATAATCTTTCGAAAATTTTAAAATTTTTGTACCACAAAAGTACAATTAAAATTATCATTATATCTATTTTCTTTTTGATATATTAAAAAGAGAGATAGAGAGGGATCCAGAGAGAAAAGAAAAAAGGCGACCTTCTATTGCTTAAATTTAATATCATGGATCGGGATCATGAAATCTATCGTAAACCCATCTCTTCTACGGGATCTCAGGTTGTCACTGTGGGATTTGATAATGCTCTTTTGAATCAACTCAGTCAGTCAAATGCTAGAGTTCATACATTTGGTAGGGAAACAACCCATAATATAGATGAACGTCAGATTTTGATGGCAAAAAAACAAACTGGTACAAGTTTACCTCAAGGTACCGTTGTCATCGGAGCAGCCAACGGATTGGGTGGTGATATTGATAAACTATGGGGTACAAAACCGATTTCCGAAGACCTGTATAATGCTGTAATCCTTACGTCCTATAATGTTATGGGTGTATCGGATGGTACTTATAATGTAAACCATCCTAGAGATGAAGGATTTGCTATGAAAGTAGGAGGAACAGTAACCCTGCGGGTTCATAAGGATACGAAGCCAGGAGATCGTCTCGTGGTTGATTTACCTACGAAAGCCGATAGGTTTGATTATCCGGATAAAGCTCCAGGATATATTCCTTTCATTTTGAGACCCACAGATGGTATACTTCCGGCGCATACCCTCAAGAGAGTGGTCCGAAGCACTGTGGTTGATTCGAGTCAATGGAAAGAATTGATGCAAAAAACTGCATCGTTTTACTTAAATGGATGGAAAAATGCGGCCAAGGGTGTTATTGATTCCAGGTACATGGGTGTTTTATCCGGAATTTACGTACTGATTCAGTTAGGTTTGATCAGTTATAATCAACCTATATTCAACGGGATAGATTGGAAGGGCCGTCGATCTATCATGACAAAAATAGATGATGTGTATTTTGAGTTGATCAGGAACAGCAATCATCCGAATCCAATCTCGCCTGAAAATCGTATTCACTACGCAACTGCATTCGTAGTGATTTTAGGTGCGTATTTGGTTCCACCAGCGAACAATATGGAACGGTTCGTAACGAATATGTGTTTGACACCTGAAGATGTCAAACATACAGAAGAATTGAAGAAAATCTTGATTATGACAGATTTACAAGATGCTGAATCTGGATCCGTGACTAGTTTTGCGCAAACTAGAAATGTTGCAGGTGGTGTATTGATTATTAGTACGGAAATTGGTATCACTCCGACAGTCTACAGTCCCGCTAATGACATAATAATCCGGAGCTCTTCAGTGATTGATGTCATCAAATCTTCGAAAGATAATTTGTTTGAACGTGTTAAAACCAAAGCTCCTTATTTCGTAGAGTCCCTTCACAATATTGTGATAAAACAAATGAATCATTTTACGGATTCCGTTACTGCCTATAATTTGGCAATTAAAAATGAAGCATCTCGAATTATTGGCAAAGCTATTAATGGTGGAAGAGCAGGATCCGAAGTGGATGTAGCGTTAGGAGTATACTAAACAAAAAAAAAAGGGATTTGTGCTTTTTCGAAGTATTATCTGTTTTCCTTATTGTAATTATAAATATTGTTAAATAAAAAAATGGAACAAAAAAGATTGTTGCAATTTGAAGAGTGTATAGTGGGGGGTTTTTTTTATTAATTTTACTTACAAACGAATTTATTTATAACATTGCTGAAGCATTTTGAAACCTTACTTTTCTTTCCAGTTCTTCGAACATTCGGCGGAGCCGGTATTTGTTATAAATTACTGCCGATATAGTTAAAGCAATGCCTTCCACAAAAGTAAAACATGTGCCCAATTGTTGTTGAATCACTTTTTTAGCTTGGTTAGGATCACGAAGCATAAGTTGATGTAGCGCAAACTTTCCTCGTAGTGCATTCATAGTTGTGTTTATCTTTTTGAGAATTCTTACTTTGTATTTTTCGATTAACTCATCATCTTTTTTTAGGTCTTTTGTTACACACGTCTTTACATAATCGAGCGATTGTGTCATATTGTTCGATATTATATTAGACCGATTGCGAATGTGTACGAATGTAAGAAGTAATATTTTACGCAAAATCCTATCGGAATTTTGATTTACCGGAGGTTCCATATTGACCTTAATATTTTCATTCGAAAAGAATTCCGGAATGACCAACGCTAGGAGAGATTCGATCGCAGTATCATCAGATTTTGTATGATTTTCCACACATTTAAGTACGAATTTGTTAAATGTATCATTTGTATAAGTATGTGTCATACTAGATTCATCATCTACATCAATAGATTGAGGTTCGGGATTTTGAGGGAAATGTGGGATTGTGTAGTTTCCATTCAATCCGGATTTAATGATTATGGTTTTAGCCACATCTTTAGGATTGACACCTTTTCCTGATAATATATTCTCTTCTAAATATTTTCGTGCGTATTTTATCGTTTCTGTTGAATCAGTATCAGAAAATACATTTCTTGCTACAGAAACGCTGGTAGTGGTGGTGGTGGTGGTAGTAGTAGTACCCGAGGAAGATGATGTTACTGGAGATGTAGAAAGTGGTTTGGGTGCACTCTTTTTAGGAGCCTTAGGAGGAGTGACAGCAGCATTATTATTATTATTCGAGGTTAAACGATCTTTCTTGGATATCCTAATATTGTGTGTACGCATAATAGATGAAGAGATCTTACGGTTAAATTTAATCTTGTCTCTTTCGGGATTGGAAGTAAATTCGGTCAATGTAATGATAGGTATGGCTTGTCCTTCCACCATAATTCGATTAGATACTTTTTCAACAAGAGTCAAAGGTTCTTTGAACGTAGAAATGGCTAGATTCTGACTGCGAATTGTTGTATTAGGTGCGTATACCCAAAGCGAATAGAGAAGATCTTTCTTTTGCTTGTCAGATATGGCTTCGATCCAAGCTTTGTTAGATTCATCAATGCCATAAAATACGTAGGCTGGAACAAAACCCCATGCGCATACAAGTTCAAGCTTGGAGTAGTTTTGTTTGTTCTCGGTAAGTTCTTGAATAATATTTGCGAGATACGCAACATTACCTACGGCAAATAATATGTTGTGTTTTTTTCCTTGAATTTTTGTTTTACCACACACTCCTAAACTCCTGCGTTTAGTCTCAAAATCAAGCAAATCGATATATTCATCATCTTCTTTTTGATGTACTGCAAAGTATTTTAGAACTTCCTCTGGTGCCAGTGAGGTGAGGTCTTTAGGTTGATTGCGAGTGGATCCTACTTCATTTTTAGGTAAAAACGGAAGAACCAATAAGTCTTGATGAAATTTAGGGTACAATCCAATGGTCGTTTCTTCCTGATAGATATCTACGTGTATACATGTTTCAAATAACTTTACCAAGTCTTTGCGTTCCATAATATCCGTATAGAAAGGTTCTTTGAAATATCTGCATATATGATTTGGCGGAACACTTTTGTTTGATCTTTCTACTGTACTTTCATCACTCTTGATGAATAATAATGATTCTAACTTTTCTCGCGCATAATCTTTGGAAATATGATACGTATGAATACTGTACTGGTAAAACTCGGAAAGTTCTCCATGCATGACACCCTTGAACGTGGTGGGATAATTCTTTTTTGCATTAACTAACGTTGCTATCAACCATATAGGAGATGGCAATTTATCAATAAATGCAAGATCTGAGCGGAATGTTCCCAAAATAGCATTTGTCTGGAGTTTCGCCATGATGCGTTGCATCGAATTCTTCATAAAATCGATATGTTCTATAGATTGTAACGTGGGCATTTGCGTCATTCGGTAGTTAGACACTACGGATTCTTTTGATCTGACGTTGATCAACGCATGATATGAAGATGATATCAGTTTTAACATCTGGCGGTGTTTCTGGGGAGATCTTTCTTCTTCTTTTACAAGAATGTGCGTCTTTGCCGTAGCTTGCTTCATCAGATTTTTGATAATTTCGATGTGGGTTTCCGGAATTAATAATCCCATAATGTCTAACGACTGTGGTAAATCCAACACAATTTGTTCTGGACGCTGAAGACTTTGTGTTTTCAAAGCTTGTGTGTATTCAAAACTACGCTTCATAAAATCAATTACACCTCTGAATGGATTGATTTGCTTGTCACCGGAGGGTTTTTTGACTGGTTCTCCACGTACTTCAGATATTTTTGATTCGATACTTTTACTTTCCAAGATTGTTTCTTTCCAAATAGTATCAAAAACATCATCTAAAGGTCTCGCATGAGTAATACTATTGAGAGATTGTTCTTCCATGATAAGAGGATCGCGCACTGTAACGTGAATCAATGGTAAGATTGTATTGGTGACAACATTCTTTTCCCGTATAACATTGGTGGAATTGGAATTTGGATTCGTATATGTTTCATGTGCGATGAATCTAATGTATTCGATAAATGAAGGGTGTGTTTGGAACGAGAATTTTTCAGAAAATCCTGATTTGTGAATAGGTTCCATCGGACGTGCAAAATATGCATTATCTAAACATATTCCCGTCAAAGAATAATAGATATAATCCGATGAAATAACGTTATCATTACTTGCATAAGGATTAATAGATGGTTGGGTTGGTGACTTTACTCTGAGTAAAAATATATTCCTGTTGGCGCTTATTCGATCGAAAACAGCTTTACGAGCTATTAAGAACCGATCTTCGATTGAATAGATCAACGGACCTTCTTCTGCACCGCGAGAAGATTTTGATTTTTTGGTTTTCTTTTTCTTCTTGGGGTCTTCGTTGATAATTCCATCCGATTGTATCGTTTTTGAAAAGGAAATTGGTTCGAATATATCCTTTTCAGTTGTTGGAACCGATGTTTCAATAACAACCTCTTCTTTTGTTGATGAATTTATCTTATCTTCCTCAGATGGATGTACTAATCCGATATTTTGATGATGCAATAATGATATGCGAACTTTTTCTCGTTCTGCGATTAAATCATCATGAGATTCCGCATCAAACATGAATATACGCGTCGTGGTACATAAAGAGAACATGAAATATAACAATTGTGTGATTCGTTCATTTCGGCGCACAAGTCTCTTTAATTCGGATTTAAGGTGAGTGTTTTCAGAAATGGTTTTGATCAAGTTTGTTATATTCTCTGTTACGAAAGGTCTCATTACCTCTTTACCGTGTAGGATGCGTGTTTGTCTAATTTCTCCTACATCAGTATATTTAAGATCCCGTGTCGTAGGATCCACTTCTTCATCTATATAATATAACATGCCCGAAAAGTGATTCTTCTCAGTCTCAATCATTTTATATACGTCGTAGTTGGCTGAATTCATTACAACGCATAAATCGAAACGGATTTGATCCGCTAAAAAGTAAAGCATTTTAATCTTCTTCATACGAATCATTACCGAATCTAAAGAATGTGCCTTATTTTTCCCAATAGATCCTTGGATCATTTTATCTATTGTTGCCATTTCTTTTCTTCCGACCCATAAACCTGCATGAAGTGTGTCTCGTGTAGTGGGATTTTCTTCGAAAGGTGGGATCATATTAACAACACGTCGCACATAACCCTGAAATGTCGGAGAATTTTGTTGCGTTAAAAGTTGAATCATCTCTTCCATAGTGGCCGTATGAGAATTTTCATCATGTAATTTTGAGTAGCGAATTCCTTCTGATATAATTCTTCGGATTTCATTGTTGTTGGATAAAGACGGTATGACATTATTTTTCAATACATCCATCATTTCGCGTCTATACGCAATTGTGGTTTTTGACGTAGAGACATTTGGATTTTTGGATTGTCTCTGTACGTAATCCATCAGCTCGGAAGTATAAGAAAGCATCATGATAGGAAGAAATTCCTTTATGATACATTTGAGCAAGGCAATGGCAATGTAAAATGGATTTTGAGATTCCACAAGGGAAATAGAAGAATCTGATATCAGATCGTCGTTCTTTACGTCTGGAGATAACGCAGAAAACGAAAGAGAATATTTGCTGATCTGATTTGCAATATCGGCCCAACTAAACAAAGATTTCACATTCGCAGTGACTATTCTATCATTCTCCGTTTTAGAGGATTTCGATTGAGATTGAAGCGGCAATATAAACCTTATATTTTCAGTGGATCTCTGCCCGATGGTTCCCATTTGTTCCTCGGGTAGGATTACATCAAGATTGAATTTCTTACGCAATTTCTGACATATCGAAATAAAGATCGATTCATTGCGATATTTTTGCAAGGTTTCGATTATCATAGAAGGAAGTGGTTCATCAAGAACGGATCGGTTTTGCTGCATGACAGATTCCGCCGAGATTTTTTGGTACTTGGTACGTATTTGCGATTCAGCCCGCATGATGTTGATTTTAATTTCATCCGAGTAATTGATGAAATTGAATATGATCAATCCGTGGGCATTGTAATTGTGTGGTTTGGGTAAGATGCTTCGAGCAATGACTGTATTTTCATATACTTGTTGAAAATCTTCGGGTATCTTCGATAGATGATTCATTTCGATCCTTTTCGATCTTTCATCTCGTTTTTCGAAATTGATGTAATACGAGACGTCACGTTCAACGTATTTAAGATCTCCGATATAAATTGCATTTTTATCAAATGCATGATTCCACGCATAGAAAAATCCATCACGTAATTGAGTCGATAAAGGCGAAGAAACAGATGAAATAATCTTGATTTTGGGTTGTTCTATGATCCTTTTCATATTCAAATAATCTGCACTCTTTATAATTCCAGGGAGTGTGGATGCGGTAGATGGAACGAAAACCCTAGGCACGTAACTTGAAGTTTTATAAGGGTTGATTTCTAAGGAAGATAATATGTTATCCGTAACAACAGCAATCTGTGATAATTGAATAACACGAATCTGAAGAGTCAAACATTCCAACATTCGATAATCCCACATTTGATCCTTTTGACAGTAAAATGGTCTGTTAGGAATCTCGTGACCAAAATATCTTCGAGCATCTGAAAAATCAAGCAATTTTTCGATTAGAATCGTTGTGTCTATTTCATCTTCAAAATTACCATTTCCATTTTCACTTCCCAAACACCAAGAATTTTTCTTTATTCTGAAAAATGCAGCCAGAACCGATTTCCATAATGTTTGTAAATCTTCGTTGTTTATATCAAAAGATGGATGAAATTTGTAGTTCATAGAAGGTTCCAGGGCTGTAACGTAAGATAATTTGTGAAGTATCTCAGGGGAAACAAGATATTCGTTTCCAGTTATACTTGAACGTACAGTAGGATTGGATTTTGGTATGTAATGATCATCAGAATCATCAGTAAGATCTGATGGAGATACATAGATACGTTCGGCATCGTTTGCACAGTTTACGATATTTTCGAACAACGCATTTTGAGTTTCTTCGTAATTATGTCTTTCAAGAGCGGCTTTTTTCTTACGTAATACATCCGAAGAAGTATGTCTTTCGGACGTAGCAATTCTTTCAGATCGAAGCCATGGACATCCGGAAAGGTTTTCAGCCAAATTGTATTGAGCACACAATATACGATGTACGATCGAATCCACAGGAATAAGCTTTGGATACACGTGAGTTTCAAAGTTCAACATAGAAAGTAAGAAATTTCTATATGTTTCAGCATAGGCAACAAACTCATGTGCAATATAGAGGAGATCTCGATGATCGAAATTGCTATCGATGATCCTTTCTACGGGATACTTCAAATATCGGTAGAAATAATATCTTATAAATTCGGCGGTCTTATTCTCGAAAATGGTTAAGTCCTGTTCTCTATAGGACATAAAGGATTGAACCTCAGAGGAAACGCTAGTGTGAAATATTATATAATCCAAGACATCTCCAGCACATGTGTATTTAAGATCTTTTGATGGTATTTTATTTTCCACATTCTCTTTACGTATTTCTTCCTGCCTTTTCTGATTCAGGTAAGATATGTAAATATCATACACGCATGTCTTTTTTCTGTCATACGTTTCACGATTCTTAGATCTGGTCAATGTTTTAGCTTCACTATACCAAAATACTGCACCTTTGACGAATGTAGGAAATGTTTGAATTTGATACAATGGGCTTGAAGATATATCTCCAAGATAATTCGAAGTGCCTGTGATTTCATAAGGTGTGGATGTAGGTATTTCAACCTCAGGTGGATCGTAAACATCGGATGTATCATTCACATTGCTGACTTCTACTGGTTCTAGAATCTCTTCCGGTTGTAGTACGTCAGGATTGAAAAGATTAGGGGAGATCTCAGTTCCTGCGTAAAAATCATCAACTTTGTTCGGACTTGCTACATTTTCCAAAGATATCTCATCCGGAGTTGGGTTATGTAAATCTTCCAGTAGAAACGCGGTAATATCATCTAATGTGTAACCTGAAAATGTAGATTGTGATTGTTGATGAGTTTGCACTTCTACCTCTTTTTCAATTGATTCGAAGGTTTTTTCTGAAAGAGTTAATTCTTGTAGCATAACTTCCGATTCTTTAGCAATTGATGGTTCGTTATCTTCCGAGGGTTCTACATCCCCATCATTTGCTATGACATCCTCATCAATCAAAGATTGCATAATTTCCTCAATTTTGTGATTATCCATAGTTTGCGCCAAGGTTTCACTCGCCTTTCTTTCTTCTTCATAGGTTTTTATCACTTTTTGCAATAACGTTTGATATCTGGGCGTTGACTTAAATCTTTGTTCGTTGTTAATTTGTGGAATTAGATTGAATATTTGAATCTCTGCGATTTCCGTGTACAATTGGGTCATGAACAATTCCATACCTGATGTTAATTCGTCATGAGATCGAGTTTTTAACATACCCAATTTATCCGATACACGTCCTCTTACAATTTCAAGATATATTCGCACAGTCTCCGATTTGATCACTTCTTCCGGTATGGTATCATCATTAAAGATAACATCGATGGTGCTTCGGATATGTGTAATAATTCTTTCCGTCGATAAATCATATTGTTCCAATTGCATGAGCGTTCTTTCCAATATATGACCTGAAGACGTATTACGTTCAGAAGATAATTGTTCTAAAATCTTATCATTTTTGATGATTTTTTGAGCCACAATGTCATTCGTTAATTCTCCGAAAATACTGAATGGAAAGCGTTCTTGGATCGTTTCAGTATTACGAATAAATTGAATCGATTTTGTTGTTTGGGTTTCGATAGTTTCTTTTTCTGATGTTCCTTTTATGATCATATCATAATGACGCATCGATGCGTAAATTCTAAGCACAGTAAGAATGTCTTCAGATGCGTTAGGTTGGTTGTACATATATCGCAACAATTCAACACATCTGCATGGAATGGCCAGATTGATTGCATGACAGATTGCTCTATAATGTTCATTAGAGCGATCTAACTTGCTACGATTTTCCTTCAATTTGATGTGATAAGGCGAAGTATGTGAAAAAGGTAAATCAAATAAAGAATCTTTTGTTGTATCCATGGATGCCAGTATAGGAATTTCAAATGGTGTTGTAGTAATGAAGATACCCACCATATTGATTTGTTTATAGGCTTGGGTCACATGTAATATAGATTTTGCATCAAGTGCCTTGCGTTTGAACCTCTTGGGTATATCAAAATCAATTTCATTGGAAATCTTGGTAATTTGATCTTGATGAATGAGCGAAACCTGCATAGTAGGAACAGGTAAGAAAGATTTGGATGTATTTTCAACCGGATGTAAAAAATAATGATAAAGATTGGATTGTCCGACTTCCTTTTCTTTTTCGCGTTTGGTTTTGTCTAAAATCGCAACAGCATAAGCAGGAGATTTATTTCCAAAAAGATTAACCAATTCATGAATGGGAGATAATTGCATACGTATTCTTTTAGGCACAGGAGTAGGTGCGTTAGGATCCACCAAAGGAACCTCATCTTTACGAGGTAATACCACAGGCGTATTTGGAGTGGTTGTATTCATGAATGGTTCGGTATTTTCGTATGTGAGCATAGATTCTAGAACTTCTGCGCTAAATACTTCGAGATCGAGCTGTGAAGATGAAACATCATTATTTGGGTTATAATCTAGTTTTCGTTTTACCGAACCTATTGGTCGACCTCGGCGTTTCTTGGGTGTACCACTGGGAGTAGAAATACCAAAGTCATAATTATTCGCACCAGGAGGCGTTACGATGGGTCTTAAGAGAGAAAGATATTCAGAGGGTATTGATTGCAATACATTGGGTGTTGCTATGTATCCACCACCTAGACGTTCTGCCGAGGTTGGTGTATTCATTTGAAATTTTTTTTTTCTTTTTGATCGGATGGGTAAGTTTGTTGTTATAAATTTTTATTTTACTAGACGTTCGATAAAAATAAATAAAAAACAGGAAGAAATATACATTTTTTTCGTAACGTATTTCATATATAAACAATAATTTTACAAATAATTTCAAAATTTACTCATTTAAAAAAAAACTTTCGTACATTTGAAGATGGATTACAATCATAACATATCTGTTATTTTAGCCAATCATACGCTCACTTGTGTACGATGTGGTGGGAATTACAATTTTCAGGATAATATCGGAACGTGGAACTGTAGTATGCATCCGCTACCCATCAATGTAATCCCAGGAAACAAATATGGTGTAGGCAAATTTGAATGTTGTGGAAAAACACCAACATATCGTTCAGATCATCCATTTTATGAAACAGATCGGGGTTATGGATGTGTGTCTTGTGATCACAGCGACGATTCTATTCAATTCCATGATAGAAATAGTATTGTTTTTCTTCCACCCGCGTACATAAAGAATCATCTCAGAACAAAATTAGCGGCAATATCTGATCGATCTCCTCCTTTGGATAAGAAAGGTTATGTGGGCATTATGAGATATGATGTTGATAAATATGTACAGATGTCAGAAACGCACAGATATCCAAAAATTACGTCAAGGATTTCGTTGTGAACACTCGTGGTTTGAAAAAATATATTTTTGTAAAAATTTAATAAAAAATCTATTTTGTTGAATCTATATTTTAGGGCAAGGATCGCAAAAGGGGCATCTTTTTTTTGGTTTAATAAATTTAATTAAATTTATTAAACTCATAAATATTTTCAATTTTGGAGTTTTTTTTTGGTGGAAGCAAAAACTGAAAAATACAGAAGTGCGATTGAACAGCCCAAGTTTTTGCCGCATTGTTATTTCGAACACACACCACAACTCATCTGATACCATTATTAGAGTTAATTACAAACGATTCAATTTTTCTTTGTATCCTTTATATGCATTGTTTCTTTTTCTATAACTCATGTGATAAGTTTATTTAATTCTTTGATTTTCAAGATAGATTTGATTGCGAAGAAGCAATGACTGAAGAAGATCAATATATTTCAACAGATGACGAAGAAGAAGAACAACGTCAACCACAACAGAATCATTATGAAATAATTGATGATGATGTTGATGAGGATATCGATGAAATTGTTGTTCCATCTGTTCCGATTCCAAAAGCTTCAAATTCATTGAATTCTACTGTGAAACTCACATTTTTAGTTAGTTATAATCCATCGTGTAGTAAAAAAATATCTTCTACCGAACGTATCACTTTCCATGTGGCTCAAATTGTGCATAGAATGAAAAAGAAAACGAACGAGGTTATGGAAGCGATACATTTGCGTAAATTGGTCAGTAAAAGAAAGTATGGTGCAACATCAAATGAGAACACGAATTATTTTGATACCATTGAAGAGGATATGGAAGATCTTATTTCTCCCTCCTCACGTTCCAAACGGAATCATCTTGCTGAAGACTTTGATAGAGAAATTCAAGATAATCTTCCCAGTGAATATCGAAATTGCATTACAGGTTTAGAATCCAACAATGGGAGATTTGCTCTTATCCGAAGTGATAAAGGATACTTGATCAAAGGAAATTTCATGGATGAAGCTTCTCCTTTTTATAACTATTCTGGTTACCTTCACTCTGACCCTACCGAATTCGACAATTTTACTAAAAAGCATCGATCTTTCGTAGTTGGTGGAGATAAGTATGCTTATGTGTTAAAAAGTCCAACTTCCGTCATCAGACCTTTAAATGGACAAGTGATGCAAGATATTTTTAGATATTCGAACTTTTCGAGAATCACGTTGAATAAAGTGGCTGAAGCGTGGAAACTCATTGAAGATCTCAAACGAAATCCGAATATAGTGCACCATTTGCGTTGTATTCTGGATGATATTTCGTTTTCTAATGAGATTCGCTTTCACGTGTTATTTGTATTAGAGTATCTCAAGACTAGTCTGACACAAAAGGCGGGAAATGAGAACACCACCACCATTGTTGAATATACTGGAAACAACGAAGCGTCAGTTTATAGAGAACCTGAGTTTACTCTTGATTCTTTGTATGTCAACCCGTGGGTCAAGAACTACATCCTGGGAAGATATATTGATCTCATTGGAAAATTTTATCCTTCTCGTATCAAATATATTTACAAAATGGCTGGAAACGATATCACAGAATTATACGACACGATCCTAGGAAAACCTTTTCTTCTTTGTTTTGAAAAAACTCGTCCTTATTTGTGTCTCGATGAACTTTCATACCATAGATTGGTCACCACCAGAGAAGAAGTTCAATTGGATATAGATTCAAAAACGGGTTCGTTTCTTGATCCGATAGAGAAGATTGTTGTATTTATTTATCATGAAATTTTGATTGCGAGTATGAAAGATGAAGATAAGGATACCAAAAGACGAAATTGTTTCAAATGGAAAATCCTAAAAAATGCTTCCAATTGTTACACGGATGAAAAGGATATCTTTGATATTGTGAGAGGCACATTTTATCCTTCAAATCCTTCCAGCCCTGAAGCCGAACGCACGTGCCAACAAGCCATTAAAAAACTTACGGATATGAGTCTCGTTGTGGTAGAATACGTTGACAAGAATGACCGTATTATTCCTAAGCAAAGGCAATATCCTTTCCCTGGAAATCATGCGGATATCAAACATACACGTATATTTACTGCGACAGCTTATCTTGCAACCATTCGATTGGCAAAAGTATTGAAACAGATGGCTTCGCGGTTCGTAAAAATGGGACCTGTTCCGCGCCGTTCGAATAAACAACCCTTTCTGAATGCCAACCCCAACATCAAATTGGACGAAAAACAATCTTTGGCTCATGATGCTATTTGGAAGAATCCGGTTATATTACTTACAGGAGGTGCAGGTATGGGAAAAACTGCTACTGTCAACAAAATGGTGGAAAGTTTCGATCCCAATCACGTTCAAATCACCACTTTTATGGCAAAAACCAGTAGCATGTTAACTCAAGAAATCATGCCCGCAGATACAATGCATTTTTATTTAGCCGAACATGCAAAATGGGTACAAAACAAACAAGATCGTGAAAGACAAGAGTCTGATGATTCCATCCCTGTGGATCAAGAAGAAGACGCTGAAAATCAAAACAAGGGTTCTCGTGATGCTAAACCCCATCCCTTTTCTGATATTTATGTTTTGATTGTTGATGAAGCTACCATGGCCAGTCTTCCTGTATTATCTCAATTGGTATATATTCTGTATAAATATGGAGGATTACGACAGATCATTATGGCAGGACACGATTGGCAACTTCCGGCTGTTGAATATGGATCCGTATTTTCTGATTTGATTGAAGCTTATCCTAATTTAACATACCGTCTCGAAACAAACCATCGGAGTGAATCAAACACTATTTATGAAAATTCATTGAAGGTATACAAATATCACAGAATGATTGACATGAAAAATCTTCGCACACAAATTCAAGATAATGTGAATGGTTCTTCAAAGTCTCGATCCAAACAGGATACTTTCTTGGAGAGATTGGGGCTCAATCTGAACGAAGATGATTCGTTCCGATTTATCGATCCTGGGGATTCTTGGAAAGAAGATGAGACGAAGAGAAGTAAGATCCTAAACATCTTGGGGATGCAATGCGTCAGCCAGTATAAAGATTTTGTTGATAATGATCTCTACGGAAATAACCCGGCTATTCAAGAAAGATCATCTGGAATGAAATTATTCAGAAATTGTATGTGGCGCGTATTGGATTCGATTCATTTTGTAGCTTTAAAGAATTCCGATGTCGAAACGTTGAATCGTATCTTACATGAAGAATTATTTGCCACTGGTTTTATGAGCGGCATGGTAGATGAAAATCCACCAAAGATTTTAAACAAATATCTTCGGATGTGTGAAATTTGCAAGGGATCTATTTCCAAGGCTAGAACAGATGATGACAATGATTTCATGTCACTCGACGATGATGATTACGATGGCAACGAAATAGAACAACGAAATACTTTGCAGAAGCGACTTGAATCTGGAAGTGGTTGTTTATGGATAGGTGAAAAGTTTTATTATACCAAAAATAATCGAGCTAATAAGACAAAGAATGGTGAAGTTCTGCGCATATGTGGGTACGTTGATATCCTTGTGACCGAACAAGATCAAATCCAATCATATATCAACCAAAATCAGTCTAAAAAGAGGATTCGTAGTGCTTATCATCAAAATGGTCCTCAACATACATTTGATGGCATTATATCAAGAGAAAAACAAATGGTTATATCTATCGGCGAACCTAACGAAAATCCTGCGAATGAAAAAGATGAGATCAAATATGATACATATATTGTGAACGGACCGTGGACCAACTATCAAAATGTTCATGTGGTACGATTAGTAGAAGTATCTTACGAAAACAATTATATTGCATGGATTCAATCAATCAATATTGTGAATATGGCATACGAATATGAACGTGGTATTCCGAAGTCCATCTTTGCGCCTAAAAAAAATTCATCTTCGTCTTCTAGTTACAGTCCTAAATGTATTCGATTAGGTATGGTAACCACGATCCACAAATATCAAGGTGCTGAACAGAAAATTGTCGTCTATGTTTTGGGCAAAGATCTTGATTATTATAGTACATGTCAACATGCATATGTCGCAATTACCCGAGCTTCTCAGTGTGTAATTATATTGGGAACCAAACAAGTGCTTGCCCATATATGTGCCAATGGGCCTGTCAAAAGAAAGACTGGTTTGATAGAAATTGTCAAATCTATGGAAATTCTCAAGTTACATGACAATGCAATTCAAGCCATACAGGATGCAAATGATATGAACGCTGAAGGTGGATTTGATCAAGATTTTAATATTGCTGATTTAGATCCAATTCCTGCTCCTCTTAAATTGATAGATTCAAATCCAGAACTTAATCCCGGAGTAATGAAAAGGTTGCCCAATCTTTTATCATCTCGTCTTTCCTTACCTACAAATTCTTCCAATATGACTCGACCACTATTAACATCAAGTATGAATTGTGATAATTCGTTTGATAGTATTTCATCGACGGAAGAACAATTGGTGGTTAAGTCAAAGAGCAAATACCCGATCAGTACCAATAAATTATTCAGCAGCCCTCGTAAAGATTTGTCGAGTTTGAACTTGGGTAGTAGCATTCTAAATCGATACAATTCTTCAAAAACAAAAAATATCACCCCTTCTTTTTCTGCTCCCGCGAAACGTCGGAAAACAGATTTATCTTTTCTAAGATTATTTAATTGTGATGATGATTAATAAAAAAAACCCTTCTATTCTGCCCTTAACAAAAGACTCATTTTTTTTGAAAGCGTTTATTCTGATCTTTGTCTTTAGTATACATCCATCCGTCCGTCCATCCAGAGAAATATGATATCTTTTGATATATGATAGGATCAAATCAAATGCGTTGGTTTGAAGAAATGAAGAGGAGAGTATGAAAAAATAAAAAATGCGCGCTCTCTTTTAAAAAAAATCCCAAAAAAATAGAAAAATCAAATAAAAAGTACTTATCTTTGCTTTGCTCGGGTAACTGAATATTTTACTTATACTTCCATCTGGGAATTGTAACCATAATGTTTCTACATTACTTTTTGCTATCTTAAAATCTGTATGTCCAAGATCTCTCATACGAATGAGTAAATCTTGAACATGATCTCGTAATCGAGTGGATGCACGTCTTCCAGTGGAAAATACAGCCTGTTCCGATCCTCTTACACCATTTGCAAAAGCAGCGATGAACATGGCAACAGAAAATGTTTTACCCCATCGTCTGGGTGTCGAAATCATCACTTGGTTGGTAATTCGCTCTTTGGTGTCATCCCAATTCATTTCTGTTTTGATTCTTTCTTCATGAAGAGAATACTCATTTCCATAACATTTTGCCACTGTAGCTTTAAGCATAGCATCATGAAACTGCATCTGATTTCGAGATCTTTTCAATCCGGTTTGATCCAATCCATCTTTCAGACGTTTGAAATTTTCATCTCCCGTCGAAGTTGCATTGATAATTCTTGATGGATCTGTATATAATCCAATTCTAGTTTCAAATGCTCTTTCTCTTTCTATCTTTTGAGATAGTAGATTATAATACTTATCCATACTATCATGTACATTAGTGTACTTGGCAACACTCTCCAAGTTTTCCCAGTCATCAAAAGATTTTGAAGAAATCGGAGCCACTCCATCCAATGACCATAAAGCCGAACGATGGATGACTCTATCCCTACTTATCAGTGGGGGCATGATTTACTTCCTTTTATTTTTAGATACAAAAAAAAAGAATCTAATATAAATCTATAATATATAATTATTTTTGAAAAAAATCCATTTTTTTATGTTATTTGTATCGTTTAAATTATTTGTTTGTAGACCATTTCTTATCTCAAAAAATCCATCTTTTTTTGGTAAATATACGAATAATTTATTCATTCATATTTACAAAAATAAAAAAAAGAAAGATTTTTTGTAAAGATTCTTTTGAAGTGATATTTAAAAAAAGATTTATCCATGAGTAACAGGAATAAAGCAATTTCAAGTTCAAGTCATTACCTGAGTTCTCTTGAAGCATTATGTTGTGCTGATGGGTTAATGACGATTATCACGACTATTACTTTACTGGTTATGATTCTCAATGGTCCCGTAAACCCCTTGATATATTATACCGCATTTCATATTCCCCACGTATTTGTGTTTATGCTTCTGTATTGGGTAGCCCATAAATCAGATCTTTTCACTATATCAATTGTATCTAGATACATGATATTTGTGATTGTTGCGGATTTTTTGTCTTTTGTCCTTCGTACAACAGTGGGATTTACAACGTGTCATAAATGTATTCAACCAGAATATCTTGCGGGTACACTCTTTCCCTATGCGATTAATATCTTGTTTGTTATTCTCGATATTATCACAATCAAGAATCTGTATGAAATGCAAGACAAAATTACAACGTCTCAACAGAAGAGAGATCTTATTGAAGAAGGGATAATTACCCCTATGACTACACAGAATCTGCAACATAGTAATTCTTCTCAATACACTCAATATAGACACCAACACACTTCTCAACCTCAACAACCGACGATGGGTTTTTATAATAATCCTAATCCAGTACAATCGCAAACCACAAACGATAACACTAGAAACGAAATCTCATACTTTACTCAAAACGAACAATCCAAATATCTAACCTCGGATCAAATTTATCAACAACATCACACGTCATTGCTTGGACAAAACACTCAGAACTATCCTCAAAAACATCACGACGAAGTATTTTTATACCATTGATATAAGCTATTGCAAATATTTACATGCATAAATAAAAAGTTTTACCAAAACGTCGTATTCTTTTTCTTTTTTTTTATTTAGATCTTTTTATAAAATATTATTCGATTTCAAAAATATATATTCAGCATGGAATATTTCTAACATGAAACATCTTACAACCGATTTGAATAAATTAACTTCTTTTGCAATAGATATCAATAAAGCTTCGTTAGGACTGTACTTCGTATTGCCTCTCCATCGTGACCCCATTCCAAAGAAACCTTTAGGATTTATCCTCCAAAAATCTTTGATTTTAGGTACATCTCTACACCGGAATACATTATTTTGTATTACAGCAATCAAATCTTGATGAGATTCAGTCATAAGGTGGTTCCTGTGAACTGGACAAATCAATTCAAATTCATCGATAAGATCCATTGTGAATCCTATATCTTGAATATCACACCATTCATCTACAATCCAATAAAAAAGTCTTTTATGTCTTATATAATGAGCTCTTACTATTATTCTGTATCCTAAATTCGCTACACCTTTACTTAATAACCAGTTTAATATATTTTTATCATCTTTTTCAACTGCGATTAAAAGTATTGAAAATATAATATCAAATCTCCAATTGCGTATAATAGCATTTTCTATATATTTTCCGGTATTTGGGTTCAACGTAATATTTTGCCTGTATACGGGAGCGATATATACACATTCGTAAAAGACGCAACGTTCGATCATATTTCCATACATTCGATCAATTGTTTGAAGTAATAAAAGATTTCCTTTGTCTGTATGATTTCCCATATCATTGTGAAGTAACTCTCGATTAGATAGAGTAGATGGAATGTAAAGATCTTCTTTTTCCAAAATAAAATACCATCTAGTGCATACAATACATATTCCTGTTCTCGCCCAATCTTCCAAATATTGTAATATTTGTACTAGAATGCAATTTGATAAACAATCGAGTAAATTATATTCAGGCGAGGAATCTAGGGACTTCAAAATCTTGCGTGGCACAAGAGGATGAATTTTAGGCATGATGCCGAAACAATTTCAATTGTACCAATGATCGTTGTTTTTCTTTATATGAAAAAATGGAGATTTTTTACATGAAAATAAAAAATATAAAATATTTTTTTATCAGTTAAATATTTAAAAACGCTACAATTTTTTATTTACCAATCTTGATACCAACCACAATATGACTTCCACCGAACCATGGGTACAACCTACTGTTATTGCGGTAGAAAATAAATTGAAGGGTAAATTCACAGCATTGGGAATTAATTTATTTTCTGCAATGGATCTTGGTACTAAAATTGGAAAAAAAGAAGACTGGCATCAAAGGTATATTCGGATACGTCCAGAATTTCTTAAAACGTTAGAGATTCCTATTACGATTGATCAAATTCCAGTTATGGTTCATTCTAGTTCGGAATACATCTTTACGAACCCTTGCACATATCATTGTTGCGAATTTAAAACGATGTTTGGAAAGAATGGGGATACACTATATTGGATTACTAAAATACACGTAGGATGTAAAATTGACATATCATCAATCAATTCTATGCCTGAAGGTCCCGAAAAAAATGTGTATAAGTGTATTTATATGAATTTGGAGAAGATAAACAAAGATCCAATGATTCAGAATTTCCATAAATTATCTAGGCTAAGTGAAGAAGATTCTAAGATCCTGGCGCAAGAACAGGTTGAACGAATGAAAAACATGGACGATGTCGTGAACAGTCAAAAAGATGTTGTAGAAGTGAAAGTAATGGATTTCCCTGATCTGGTATTGGAAGGACAAAAATACGATGAAACTACGACCGTGATTATCCCTAGAATTCAAGCTGAAAAATTGATGGAAGCAAAAAAACAAAGAAACAAATGATAACCCAGTGCGCTTGTTAAAAATGTCTTTTTATTTTTAAATAAACATAGCCTACAAAAAAAAACTACGTAATAGTCTCAATTTTCACATGAACTACATTTAAAATGTTTTCTTGGCATTTCTTTTCTAAATTTGGTGGTACATTGTACGCAAAGCATTTCCTCTTCGCATTTACATCGTATTATTTGTCTTTTTTTAATCAATCTCTCTATACATGATGGACAATAGTTCATACTCATGTGGCATCCATCGCACAGTCCGCAAATTGCATGTTCCATACATCCAGTAGAATTTGGACATAATTTACACATGCCTCCGCCCATACAATTCACGCATAACACATCGTTGATACATCCATCAATATTGCATGTAGGAGCACATACAGGGCATGTTATATTTCTTTCACAATTACATTCCGGTCCTCTAGCACAACGATTGCATATTATGTGACGTTTATTGTAACACAAGACAGATTTATCTTTAATACATTTTTTGCAAATATGAGCGTTACAATTTTCACAAGAATTAAATGGATGAGCATCTAGAGTTCTTTTGTTACATCCACCACATCTTTTCGGTTGATTTATATTAATTTCTCGACGTTGTCTTTTTGGGGGTGGTAAAGGAATATCGGAAGATGAAGATATAAAAAGCTCCAGGAAAGATTTGTCTTCAGAGGTCTGATTCATCTGTGCAAAATAAAATAATAAAGTTTCCCCCCACAAAAAATGAGTATTTATATAGAAAAATTAAAATTTTCAATTAAATAGATTAAAGTTTATTATTTTATTTTTACATTTAAATCAATCACTATCGCTTCTATTTTCACACGAACGACATTTGAATCGTTTTCGTGGCGTTTTTTCTCTGAATTGAGCAGTACATTTTATGCAAAGCACCTTTTCTTCACAATTACATTTGACTAATAATCTTCTTTTAGTCAGTTTATCCATACATTTAGGACAATAGTTTGCAGCTGAACCACAGCGGTCGCATACTCCACATCCTGCATGATCTATACACCCAGTAGAACTTGGGCAAAGTTTACACATGCCTCCACCCCAACAGTTTGAACATATTACAGGATTTGTACATCCATCGATTTTGCATACAGGAGCACATATGGGACATGTTTTATCTCTGTCACAATCACATTCTAAATCTACAGCACATCGATTACATAATATATGAAGTTTTTTGTAACATAAAGCAGATCCCTTTTCAATGCATTCTTTGCATATGTGAGCATTGCAACTTTCACAAGAATTCGATACAGATACATCCAAAGATCTTTTATCGCACATTCCACATTTCTTCAGTTGAGGTATAGTAGTTTCTCGGCGATGTCGTTTCGCATGCGGCAAAGGAATATCTGAAGTAGAAGATTCTGAGGACGTAAACAAATCCAGAAAAGACTTATCTTCGGTTGTTCGTTTCATTTCCTGAGTAACAAAATAATAATGAAATTCTCCCACGAAGTAGCTATTTATACAAAAAATAAATAAAAATTTGCGAGTAAATAGGAATTATTTTTAATTTTAATAAGAATCTTCTACAATGATAAATGGTTTGAACTGGGAAATTCCCGCAAATCGAGTAGATGATCCTAATGGATCTTTCTCCTGTGGATTTGATGATGTCAATTTACGTCTTTTTGTTGTCCACGAAACTGTATTGTTTTTTGTTTTTTGTTTTTCCTTTTTTTTATTTGCATCTTGTTCTCTCTTTTTAGTAACTTCCGGATGATAGGATTCTGGATCCATACGGATAACTACATGACCATCTTCATTTTTCTTCCAACCCATCAAAAGTCCATTCGGAACTTGAGTCGGATCTAATTGACCTAATCCTATATAAATCAAAGCCCATAGTAACCTTTGCGCTTTAGGTCCATAATAAGGAGCCTGAGGAATCCAATAATAAGGAGAATTTTGTCTTTTCTTTTTTAATACACCATCGATATGAAATAAGGTTGTATTGGAAGGAGTCATATTTGGGTCAAAATATCTCGTTCTACCTTGACTGTAACAAGACAATAAAGCACCTTTTGTCAATGCTAGATATTCGGTTGGGTCTAAATCCATATTCAGTAATTCTTTGGCACATGGCGTTATTGCAGCAGGATTCTGTTTATACGAAGGATCAAATTTGACGCATGAATTAGCATAAGGATCTTTGAAAAGATAATCAACAAACCATTTCATTTGAACTCCATATAAAGGGGGTTGCACGTAATCATCTCCGGCAATTTTTACTGCTGCCAAAAAAGAATATATGCTATGAATCAGAAATCCATTCGTGTTGCAAGCTATTCGATGATCTAAATTACGATCAGATGGGTCAGGATTTAAATCTTTCATCAATCTCGAATAAATAGAATTAACATTCACCAACTCTTCAACATTAAATTTCTTTTGACTTTTCGAAGATTTGTCTTGATTATCATCATTATCGCGATTGCTTAAATCCAATTCCATAGTCAACGGAAAGAAATCATCTTGAGTTGATTGTTGTGTAGAAACAGATTGGTGTGCGGCTATTAATTTATCTTTACCACCTAAGGATCGGAAATATTCTGTTTCCGTAATTTCAGCACCAAGGAAATCAAGATATAACCACCATGAAAATCTGGGCGCAAGCCAAGATAATTTGTTATTGCTCAAGCGTTCCCATCCGGTCTTTTTCTTTCCCTTTTCCATCAGATTAGCTCCTGCCAATGCGATACTAATCATGTCAGTATCAGCGGAACGAATGATAATACCTGGAGCTTTTGATTCCTTATTCGTGCCGAAATAAACAGGTCTTGGAACATCCGAAAAGGATTCCATGGCGGTGTATTTAAAAATACGGGAATCAATCCAAGCATGTGCTTCTTTTTCATCTTCTTCCGTACATTTAGGTCCGGCAAATGTGGTATTTCCCATAACAAATTGAGCAAAATGAAACATGGAAATATCGGCTTCTCCAGCCATAACTCTATAGTTTGGCATACAATCACGATATTTTTTCACGTGGGCTTTAATTCTTGCGTGATACGTGGATCGAACAATTTCGCGACTTTTCTCAAATTGTCCAGGTATGGCATCAAGGATATCATCTTGAGTCATTTCCTCTAAACGAGGAATAACACCTGTCGTTGGGAAACAATCAAAATCTTCGGTATCGTTAATATTTTCTATTCCTTCTTCATTTTGAGAATTTGGATTTGTGGCAATATGAAAGGGAGTTCTAAGAGCGTATATCTTTCTACAAGTTTTAAGTTCTCCTCCTTTTTTAAGATGTGTAAACATTCCGCTCATCAAAAGTGTTTTTCCAGGAGGAGGACGATAAGTTGCCATAATTTCAAGAAACAAATCTGAAAGTGCTTGTCGAAATGCGTGAGTTCCACTATGGGCTCTCATACGCTTCCAAGCAACAAGTGGTGTTTTTCTATACATGTAGGGCCCTTTTCCATCCCATTGTATGCGTGGACAGCCTATCGCATCTAATTGTTCATCTTTACCATCACGCCGACTTCGCTGTTCAGCCGATTTATTGGGAGGCACTAATTCAGGATTATCAAAAAATATGGCATACACGGTTAAATCTGTTTCGCCAAACATATATTCCGCCGCAGCCAAGATTTTACTTTTGATGGATTCCATAGTAATTATATTTCCTTTAAAATCAGAAGGTACAGTGTGAATACAATGAGATCCATCTTCAATACCAAGTAATATATTGTTAGGTAATTCGCGTAAATAATCTTCGGGATAAAGATCTCGGAGAATATGTTTAACGGCAGATTTCTTACTTCCTCCAATTTTTTTATTTTCTGATGCTTTGAACTTTGAAACTGATCCAGAACATGGTGGAGTGTCATCTTCTATTGGATCATCTTTCAATGTATGATTTTTACGTTTCAAAGAAGGAACCCCAGACATAGCATCCGTAGACGATGGAAAAAATGGCATGTTAAATGCAGAAATAGAAGGATCATTTCTTTTCTTTGTAGTCCAACTATCTAATTTTTGAGATGGGGTTTTTACAATAGCACATTTCTTTTTATTCATTCTTACAAAGTGATGTGTTGTGTGTCGTCGCAGAAACTTAAAAAACCCCCGTTTGGTTCGCAAATACAAAAACGTGGTCCAAAATAAATAAAATAGAAACAATTTTAAACTGAAAATATTTATTTTTTTTTAAAAAAATGACTATAAATTCTAAAAAATAATAATTTAGTACTTCTTCTACTTATTGTATCTTCTTTTGGAAAAAATTAGTCGTGTCGAAAGGAGAAAATCTCAACAAAAAGAAAAAAAACTATGCATACAATCCAAGTTTATGCTAGTTTACTCCTCCCATTTATATACACATTATTTGTGCTGATTGATTTTTTGGGATCCAGTCAGTTTCTCGTATTTTTTGCTGCACTAAGCTTTACCATTATTGATGGTATTTTATTGGTAGCATTATTAGCAGATTACAAAACTTGGGATAGATCCAATCATGGAGGAAATTGTATTGATCGTGCGCACTCATATTTTTATTGTCACCGTTGGATTATCGCGCAACTGTGGACTTTTGGATTCACTTGTGTCGGACTCTTCTTGTATGCAGGGCGTTATAAAGAACCTCATAGTAATATGATGAATATTCACGCACCTCAAGATTTGAACACTATTGCATGGTTAGATTGGAAAACATTCTCGGCAACATCTATCATTAATTTTGTGATGTTGTTTAGTTATTTTGGACCTTTTAACGAATCTAGAAAGATGTTGGATGCAAATAAAGGAGGTATCAAAGAACATTAAGAATAAAACATGATTGGTTTTATCTTTCGAGAAAGACGATATACGCATACATAAAAAATATATTTATCTATTTTTCTTCCCATATTGTATCGGATTCATTTCCGCCTTGTCTATTAATAATAAAAAAAAGACCAGAACCACATTCAAAAGTTTTTCATTTGTTACAAAAAATAAAGAATCAAAAAGATGAACAGATAAAAACTATCAATATCAATACGATTCAACAATAAAATGAATTTAGATAATATTATAATAAGTGTTTTAATATTAACTCATACACCTGTATTAAATGGTATATATCATACACAATCTACAATTATGAGGCTTTACGCATCCATTATTACCGTGATATCATGTTTGATGCATGCAACAGAGAGAAAACATGGAATCAATGGAAAGTTCTCCAAATATTCAAAAGTATTTCTCTTATTGGATCGTATTTCATCTATTTGTGGAATACTATATTTTCTACCCAAGATATTTACATCCATAACAGTTGAATTTATGATATTATTTACAGTAGGATTTATCGCTTTAGTTTTGGGAGAACATTTATATAAAAGTCAAAAGATTGCGTATATGTTTGCTCATTCTGTATGGCATCTTTGTGTATTTTATCTTTTAGGAGAAGTCATCCAAATGATATCTTTGTAAACGTTTTATTAAAAATAAATTGCACTTTCTTATCAGATGAAATAGTGTTTTTTTTAACAAAATAAAGAGATATATTTGAAAATACAGATATACTTTTTTTGCATATCTCAAGTTTAAGTTTCTTTTTTTTCTTAGTGAAGTAAAATCAAGAAAACTTCACTCCTTATATATAAAAAAAAGAAAAGAGTATTTATTCTTATACGATCTATCTTTTTTTTGTCCAAAAGACATAACTGAAACAAAAAAAGTAGCAACAAACCATGGGTTACAATGAAGTCGAAGATGAATTTTCTATCTCCTATAAATCGAAACAAGGAATCGTATGGGGATTTGATTTTAATGTAGTCAACCTGATCTTAGGAATCGTATGTTTGATTATTGCTGTAGGCACGTTTGGTCTTGCTATTGTAGGTGCTCTTAATGTGCTTCCTGGAGTGGAATTTTTGAAAGATTGGTTTCGTGAATATAATATCATGTGGATGGTATTTTCGTTATCTTTCTTGCTTGTTACATTAGCATTATTTATGGGGTTGAAACTTCATAGTCGCGGTGGAAAATACAAGAGACCTTGGCAATTTAATTATCGTATGTTATCCACGCTATTAACTATATCTGTTATTGTAATAATCTCCGTATTAGTGGTAAGCATGTACGCATTTAATATCGGCAATGTGAAACATTTTTGCGACGCGGACACTTGCAACGTTTACGCTTACACACAATATAAATTGACATTCGCAATCCTCGCAGGATTGATCCTTCCTCTTACAGATGTGGGATTATCTATGCATTTCATTTATAAAAATCGTGATATTGTTGTGGGAAAAATTGATAGGGCTGATCTTCAACGCGCAGGTGTGCAGCTCAAGTAGGATTAAAGAAAGGAAACATCTTCCTTTTTTTGAAATACTATTAAAAGAAAAAATCATGTATTTCTATTTGATCTCTCAGAGGAAGATTTATCTTTTCTCTTTATACGAATGATGCTCTACACAAAAAAATTCAATATTTTTAAAACAAACCCAAACTAAACCTCCTCCCCCGAATGTCATTGTTATTTGCATATATTATTAATTCAATAAAAAGTCTTATTATTACAACACACTTTCAAGTATTTTATGATTTTTTTTTAAAAGGAAATGGGAATGAAGGGGAGTTTTTTTTTAATCTATATGAAAATAACAATTTACGCAGATTTTACATTTTTCTTATTTTTATGGTATATGCGTTTGAGGATGCAATTGGTAGAAGATTCTTTATATCGATCATATGTATTTACACAAAGAACAGGAATTAATAAGAAACAAATTAATAGAGAACAGATGGTGCAGATCAAATCAGGGTCTCCCTTATGAATTTTATGAAACCAATCATGCATATTCTCTAGTCCCAGAAACTCAGGGTCATAAGTCACGAATCTCCACACATAATCAAAAATTGCGGTTGTTGTATTGATATGAGACGTAGTATTAAAAACTGTATCATTGACAGATACATTTAAATGATCTGTTGTATAGACATCGGAAACTAGCGTGTCTTCTAAAATAATGTAATCTTTCATGGTCAAATTAACAATAAACGCAAGTGGCATACAAGTTTGCTATCTATTCTTCGTACTATATTACAAAATATTAATTTTTTTTTCAAACCCTAAATGTAGATCTTAATAATGAAAATGATTCTAGTACATCGAATATGATCTGTTCATCTTGATAGATAGCTTTTTTATGCGGTTTATATACGGCAGTTTGATTGCGTATGTCCAAAGGAAGCGTTTGCAATACTGTACATAATGCATGATCCGTGCGGATTAAATATTCTCGTATTTGATTTCTTTTATGAAACGTGGTATTGTATGTTGCAGATTTTGTAGATTGGAAAGGTTCCAAATAATCCATGTTAAACGATACTATTTCTATTTGTTTAGATTTCCAAAACTTAAGCTTTTGTTCATTTACAGGAGATCTTGATGTATCATATATAATGTGAATATCGATATAAGATGCGATGCTTTTTAGTTCAATTCTTTTTGAATTGATCAAATTGTAAAAATGAGATTCATTTAATGGAGGGAGCGTATCTTTGTGGTGAAATGGATTGGAAATATCGTTTTCTTTAATGGTTGTATTGTTTGAGATCAAAGGAAAAGGCGTATGATGTAACAAACAATGATATATCGTGATATAGCGTATCATACGACGAACGATCTGATGAAATGTATAGGTGTGATAAAATTCATGCGGTTTGCGTGTATCTGATGACATTAATGATTCATGCATACGGCATAGATGATTGATTTTATCAATGGTATTGATGCCCGTCTCATCTTTGGAAGTGATGTAGAAGAAAGCAAGAGCAATTTCAACGGCTGATTTTGAAACAGAATCGTAATCTTTATCGTGTTGATAGATACATTTCATCAAACGAATTGTAGTTTCTAATGGTGTTTCATCAATAAAAGGAACTCCTATAAGAAATTCTCGGATCCAGGAATTAAATGATTTATAATGTTTATGGTATGATGTTTCTGTAATGGGTTCAAGTGACATTTTTTTGTTTATTTCCTTAGTTTGATTATATTTAAAATATAAATTTTAGATGAAACTTATAGATTTTAAATTTCATTTATTTTTGTGTGTGCTTTCCCTTATACAAATCAAACAACTTCCATCCATCCATCTATCAATCCTTTTATAGTAATAGAAGGTGTATCGATTTTAATTTCAAAATTAAAATGATATTTCGACAGAGACTATTTTTAGTAACACAAAATTCCTTTGGCCCTTGGAATCCGTATATTTTTGCTATGGCGACATAAAATTAAATTTTATTTAATTACCAGGAATAGGACGAAGATCCATAAATTTTGTATATTCGGTATCTTGGACATATTGAAAATACACACATACTTCACTACGAGGTATCGTTTGTAGTTTCACAGTGCATTCTTCTTCATCAATATTAAGTATATATTCGACGTTCTTAGTAAAATTCTTCAAAACAGATTTACATCTAGAGATTGAATCATGTCCAGACCAATCTACAAATTTTTGATATTCTTGGCAGTTCGGAGATTGCCACGAAAATGGTTCTCTTAATATATAATAAGGACTAAATTCATAATCCTCTAATTGTACATCAAATAGAAAACTATTCCATAACCGGGAGAGTACATCGCTTTTGAATATTTCACGTTTTTTCATCAAAGAATCTGTTATAGGATCTTTATAATATTTCAAATCTTCATGAACTTCAAGTAAACATGTTTTGATTTGATCGTCAGTCACTTTTTTGATCACATCATAAGCGTGAGTTATTTTATTTGCTATGGGACAATATTTCATATTGATCATAAATTCTAATTTGACAGATGGGGGAGAATCTTTTTGGACGTCGTACCATTTTTCAACTTTTATTTTAGATTCCAATCTAAATATATCGTTAAAAATGTTTATCAATTCAGATAATTCGAAATGTTTGATACCATATTTGCAGATAGCTTTCTCACATGTTTTAAAACATTCGGAAGCTTGATCTCCAGGATTTTTACAACTAATTACGGTAATCTTATGTAAAATAAAACTCCATAAACGAGCAGATCTCACAAAACTATTAATTTGATCCTGGGAAAATTGATGCGAACTCATTTTTTTTTTGAAATATATATTTTTTCACGTATGCGTGAGTATTTTGCAGATCGGTTATGATAATAACAACAAAAAAATAATTTATATGGTTTTCATTTATGATTTTTTTATATTTTTTTTGATATAAAATTTTTTTATTTTATTTTTTTTTTCAACTCTAAAAAAATCTCTATAAAAAGAGGATGCATTCTCGCAAAAGATTCAGAAACGAAAAGGACGAAGACAACAACACATCTTTCTTAGGTTCATCTGATGCCAAGAAAAGAAAGAAGAATAAAAATTCTAAAAATACAATTCCTGCGGTTATAGATGCTGAAAAAAGAATGATTTCCGTATCTAACGCATTGCATGACTTTTTTATGTATGCCATTCAGATCAGAAATAAATTACAGTTATTACCTGTGGGTCCACGTGGACGTCACGCATGGTGTTACGAAACTACTCCACTAAGACCATTATTGCCCACATTACAAACTCATTTCTATCCTCAAGGTATGAGAAAACCTTCGAAGCAAAGATGTTCATCGGATACGGGTATAGGTAAAACCGTAGATAAAAATATTGAAAATTATTTCCGAACAAACTCTTTAGGTATATTTCAAAAATATGATAGTATGCTATCATGTATCGAAGAAGTTGAAACAAAATTACACGGTGCATCCAAATCTTCGTATCAAAAAGAATATGGAATTAGAGACGAAGAAGTAACACACGAAAGTTTGGACGTATCTCGTGGCGAATTATTAGGAAAAGATATAGATGAATCTGATGAGGATGAACGATATATGCGCAAACTTATAGATCGAGGAGATAAGAAAGCTATAGCGAAAGAGAAACGTAGAACTCGAGCGAAGAAATTATATTTTAGAGCTGCATGTGATGCTCTTCGTAAAGAAGGAATTATTTTGGCTGCGGTTCAAGTTCCATTGTGCGATCCCGATCAAAAAATTATCAGTTTCATTGATGCAATCGGATTGGATTTAAACAAAGGATGTATAGTGATTATAGAATTTAAAACGGGATATGACTATGCGTACAAATGGGCGAAAACAAAAATGAATGTTCCTCTCGATAAAATTTCATGCTCTCCTAAAAATATGCATCAATTACAGATTGGATGGTATCATGATGTATGTACTCGGGTTTACGGTATGAGATTTAATTCACCGCAGGATACACGCTTACTCAAGGTAAATGCCAAAAATGTTCGAGTAGGAAAGAACGGTAAAGAATCTAAAGGTAAAGATGGAAACGAAGAAGATTTGATTTCATTAGAAACAAGCGGAGAATGGCAAATACTTGAAAAATGGACCGTAAATTCACTCCCACAAATGAGGAACGCATTAAATGAATCTAGTTGTTGAACAAAAAAAGTAAAAAAAGAAAATGACATCGATAAATTTTTATTTGATTTTAATTTTTTCCAAAAAATAACAATAAACTAACATTTTTTTTTAAAGTGTCTCAATTTGTCCACGTTTATGTGCAGACATAATATCTTCTGCGTTCAGATGATCCAAGTCAGATGGAGTAGTCGGAATCAGTCTTGCGGAACCTGCACGGGGTCTTTTAGATTCATCATGATTATGATGAACTGCTGATGCTGGGTAAATGTATGAATCTTTTCCATTGGGATATTCAGCATCTCTAGTTGAAGTCAGTCTCGCTACGGAAGATCTTATTATAATCTCGAATCCATAAGGGTTTCCCATAGACGTGCCCAAGAAAAAAGCCGCAATCACTAATATAATAGAAAATGTGATTACAGGCGAAAAAATGATGGCAGGACCTCCTAAATTATTATGAGGATCTACGTATACATTGGTTGCTTCAAATTGTGTCGGGAAAAGAGTGCTAACGCTGGGTTTAGAAGGAACACGATATTTGCGAATGGATAAATAAGAATTGGATTGTTTAACATTTCCTTCATCACTTGTATATTTATGCGTCTTCAATTCGTTATTATTGTCCACGGAACGAAGTTCAGATTCCCGTGCAAATCCAACTTCCATGGATAAGACTAAAATATTTCTATCGAGGACAGGAGTCGTTTCAGTTTCAGCTGCTTCTTCCGAAATAAGACCGGCAGATCTCAATCTTAATCCATCAATATTAACCTCACCCGCATGAAGTTTCGAGATTTTTTCGGCTCTTTTTCGCGCTGCTATATGTCCTTTGTACCAATTGGGATCAATCGTGAGGACGGCCTCCATAGTTTTCTGATTAATCTCGGCAGTGTATTTAGGAGAGGTGATTTCATCGGGAATATCAAAAGCCACATTGACCGAAAGAACGGAAATATTATGAACTTCACCAAAATAATCTTCGTAAATATGTCCCAGATAGACTCTAATTTCTTGGGGAAGTTCAGCCACTTTGATAGCTGTCATATATGTGGTCGATACGCGAGACCAATTGAATGATTTCATATCGACGCCTTCTTCCATCACGGTTTCGTTCAGATCAATTTTATTGCGAACATAATGATCCATCTGATTTGTCATTTCCACACCATTAAAGGGCACAGCATCCCACAACAAAGAAGGATTGGAATTAAGTACCAATACAGAGAGAACTTCATTAGGAGAACCAAAGAATCCTTTGTACATGTTATATTTACGCAATGATTCTACCGTAGATGTTTTCTCCTCAATAGATTTTGGTAGAGATTGCGCCTCTGACTTGGTCATCTTTCTTCCGAATGCTCCTAAGGGCATCTTACGGGCTTTCTTTGGGGAAGGTGTAGATTTAATTTCTTCCTCCGAAGAAGAAGATGGATTTTCACTTTCTAATACCTTTGTTCCATCTGTATCTCCAAACAAACTTAACGCAAATCCAAAAACGTAATGTTTTTCAGGTAGTTCTCCATCGCATGTAATTTCACTCATAGGGAAATCAACATCTTCTGCAGAGGTATTTGCCAATACATAAATACCAAAAAGAATATCTTCTGAGGTAGAAACTGATGTCGAAGATTCAGAATCACTGTATGATTGAGAGGAGGAGGAGGATGACGCAGACTCTGTATCTACAATTCTCACGTTGGCTTTTAATTTGTTATGGCGAGATTTAGCACATGTGATCGGATCTACTAAACTCACGAGCAAGATAAGTAATATCACAATTCCACTTGAAAGTGTTTTTGCGTTTTTCATTTCTTGTTTTTTTTCCCCTACCTTCTGTAGTTAGCGTATGAAAAAAAAGATTATTTAATTAAAATGAAATAATAGACTATTGTAGGCAAAAAAAATTCTTTATTTTTCATTAAATGTCAACGCAATAATACATATATAAAAAAAAGTCTCATCAGAGTATCCTATTTTTCTTTATGTTCTTCAACACTTTTTTGGTTTTGATAGATAACTCTAACAACCATCTATAGTATTTTACATCCATACCATACGTCATGATAAAAGTTAATATAATAATCAGGTTGGTATATTGAAATATTGCAGCCACATCCCATACAGGTAAGCTCGTCCAGAGAGATAAATCATGTGACGCATAAATTAATACACCCATTAACCATCCACAAATAGGAGAAGTTAAAATGACAAATACGCATAATATACTTCGCATTTTCCATACCCAATTGATAACTTTGATGGCACGTAATATCTGGTTATGTATTCTAGCATTATCAGATTCATGACTGGAAGATATTTTGGTATTGTTTATAGGAGATTTAAAAAATGGATTTGAATCTTGCATCAAATCTATGTATTCGAAATCATCGGATCCTGTTTCACTATCTATTGAAATATTATTATTAGGGGAATATGCCGGAGGTTGTGAATTATTATCGGAAGGGATTACATTTAAACGATCCATAGGGTATCCTAATTCGTATGGGTCAAGTTCTTCATTTTCGCGTTCATATTGATTCAACGAATTATTAATATCGTTCAATTCTTCTCTAGATTCCAGATTAATCTCATCCCAACCATGAGCACCTACGGATGTAAGTACAATATCCATCATGGGTTCGCTGTTATGTGTCGTATGCAATGGAGTTGTAATTCTATGTCGTAAATTAGGTGTGCCATCAACAAGTCTTAAATGTAAAGTTTTTTTGTTTGCTTCAAAATTTCTTTTTACTTCTTTGTATTTTTCGGTGAGATCATCAATGCGAGCAAGTTTTTCCATTTCGGATTCTTTATACTGAGGAGGAAGAGAATCTGCATTTTGAAGGAGTCCTGTCTGCGAAGTTGTGCGCACCAAATCATCAGGATCCTCTTCACCCCAATCTAAATCACTCATATCTGTTTCTTCAGAATATTCCATCTGTGATGGTTTTGCACTATATCGATTTCTAATATCTTGATCGTATAAAATGGTTTGGTGTTGAATCATTTTAGCAACAAGAATAATATGTATTAATTTTAGGATATGGATAGTTCCGCGTGTGAGAGATGTTTCGAGTAACATATGGACGTACATGAAAATAAAGAATTCTAATGAAAAAAAGGTATGTGCAGACGAACCATATTCAATATCGAATATTACGAGAAGTAAAAAACTTGCAGCAGCAAGTTGAAGCATGGTAGAGGAAGAATGTCTCATATTTCCATGATATTCGCACAATATACGCATATCTTTGAATGATATACACGTACTATTTTCAATTGATGTTATATCACTAATGAGATCTTTCTCAGAGGGTAATTCATTCACCGTAAGCATTTGTTCTATAGATGCATAATTTTCAGATTCTCGGGAACGTAACTTGGAAAACATGAAGACTGCGAGGCTCAAATAACAGAATCCAATTACGCCTGTAGACAAAAATATCCATTTCTCAGGAGCATAGAATGCGGTCTCGCTTAAAAATGGAAATTTTCGACCTGTGTCTGTTTGATGATGACCTTGAATGCGTAGAATAACACATAAACTTAAGATAGCAAGGCTTAATATACCAAATATGAATGGATGAAACAAATAAGCAATCTTAGATATTACCCACGATAGTATTTTTTTCATATTAGAAAATTTTTGATATTTAGAACGTTTTCCACTAAAGTTCTTGGATTTAGAAGCAGATAGATGTGTAAATAACGATTGAAGCCGGGTGGTATCATTTTCGTGCGCTTCTAGATCTGAAGAAGAATAAGCGTATGGGTTAGACGTAGAGTGATGTCCCGTTCGTTTCATTGGATATTATCCTTTTTTCTCTGGAGATGGGATACTAAATTTCGATTTAAATTCTAAAAAAATTTTTAATATCATATCTATATTATAGCACTATACATTCTAAATTTTTTTGGTGTTATTTTAAAATTTTTCGATAATGACATTTATTTCAGATTTAATCATTTATCTGCCTTGTGTGCTTGTCACAAGTGTGTTAGCATCCATCAATCTCGATAAAAAAGCTCAAGATATCTATTGGGGATGGACAACATTTCCTTTAGCCGCTTCGTTGGTACTTTATTTGATCATTTATGGATGTTCTTATTATAGTTATCTTCAAAAAAAATATGATGAAGAACACAAACTTCTGGAAGAAAGAGAGAATGAAAATAATACCCGTAAGTTTGGTTCAAATGACCAATCGAATTTAATTACCTCTGATATTATTGATGATAAAGAATACGATCCACAAATATTCGGAGGAGGATGGTTACCTTTTGTTTACTCGAAAGACAAATATGCAAACTTTAGAAATTTAATATTATGGATGTTTGTTACACTTATCCCCTGGATAGTATCTGTTGCATATCCTGAGACAGATTATACAAATGTTCCAGTTATTTACGTGATATTAATACTGATATGGAATGTAATCATATTGTTATTTTTATTACAAAAATTAGTCGGAAATCGTCATTTTAGAGATCATTCATTTAAAGCAATACATGTTGTCAAATCAAAACTCAAGTCGTCAAAGAATATCGTGTTTCGACCTTTGGACACAAATTTGAAAAATCTCTTTCGTGAAATATCGTATCAAGTATATTCTGAAGAACAACCTCAGAACATATCAGAATTGAAATCCACTGATTCCATACGTTATGATAATCAAACAAAGAATTTATTATTCGGTTCAAGTACCGGTGTCGCACCAAAACAAGAAGAATTGATCAGTGAAGATTCATCAGATAAATACGTTCAAGAGCCTATATTTGAAATTTCATCAGATTCACATTCATCTTTATATAAAAAGTTAGATGAATATAATTCATTTTCTGATGATTTTGAGGGAATCCCTCCTCAAGGAATACCTCTGGGTTCGAAAATGTTGAATTCATTAGATGCAAAAATTGCAGAAGCCGAAAAAGAAAGGTTTAATTCTTCTTATTCACGTACATCACCTTTTTCTACGGAAGAAAATGATACATCGGTATCTTCAATAAGAAAATATTATATGATTAAACAATGTAAGATATTTGTTTTAATATATACACTGGTGATCAGTATCGCACTGACGGGATCTTATCTTACGCACGACATTTTAATTCTTCAAAAAACATTTATAATTATAAGTGCCATATTTGCTTTCTTTACATTTTTAACTATCGTAAAAACAGGGTTCAAAATTGTATGGATACTCGCATGGATTCTATTCGTGGTATCTTATATTTTAATATCCATAATGGTGTATGACGCTTCTGCGCAGTTGAATTGGAGGCGCACATTTATTCCAATTTATTTTTTTGAGATTTACCTTTGGATCATATGTATCAGTTTAAAAATTGCATAATAATAAAAAAGTACATAATTTTATAAATTTTTATTATTTATTGTTATTTAAGCAACAAAGGATATGTCGATAAATCAAGATTTATTTTAGTTATGACAGACGAAAATAGTTATAAAGGATTACGTCAATTATTGAATTTAACATTCAATAAAGTTCTACTTGAAGGTACATCTTCCATTGTACCTGTCGTATCATGTTTGGGTAAATCAACCCCTCAAAATTTTCCTAGGTCTCACGAGAATCCTCTAAAGGAATTATTATTGTATAGGATTGCTGATAAAAGCCGGAATGGTCGATTTTCGATCTTATTTAGATTACCCATCGATGTTGACGTAAAAATTTTTTTGAATGATATAGATCCTAACGATATGCAGTACACGTATATTGGACACGCTTCTGAATACACCCCAGAAGATCCAGATTTAGATTTTAAAAGTATTGATGAAGGTGCTGAAAAATCAAAAATTTATCAGGTTGAAGAATTGGCTGTTTGCAGTACCATGTTCTTAGATCCAAGAGACGAAAATGACAGCAGTGCTGTCATTTGGCCAGTTTGCGACCAAATGATTATAGCATATGTAACTAGGAAAAATTGGACTGCGATATATCCTTATGGAATTCCAATTAGATCATTTTTCGATTACAAATATTCACTCTTAAACGAAGATCGTTATACCGATGTATTTTTTGGATATAAATATTTACATCCTGAAAAAAAATATAATAAGTGTCGAATTAATTCTATTCGCGAAGATAATTTTACCTATAATTATCATCACGGAACTTATGCGAAATTAGTAGACCCAAATGAAACCGAATTTCTTGAATTTGATGAAATCTTGGAACGCCCATTTTTTTACCAATGTCAAAAATTTATACTATCAAAAGATTTGACAAGGATTCTTCCGTTGAATTATATAATATTGAAAATTATAGATCTACCAGACCTCACTAATTTTTCAATATTACGTATGGAAACCGATTTTCCTCAATCGCCTTCTGCAGATTCTATCACTGTAAACACTCACGATTTATCTAGAAAGACGCATTTTTATTCAACCCGTAATAAGTGTAACAATTATATCCACGAACACGATTCCCATGGTACCGCTGATATACAATCTTCTTATCATATTTTTGGAGGTTCCATAAAACCGGACGAAGATCAAATAAAATGGTATGGAAGCATCTTCGATGTAAATCAATATTACATACGAAAACGTGTTAAAACCAATAATGAGTATTCTTATGCACCTATTCCGTTCGAACATACATTTTTCGAATCGTCTCGACAGCCTATTTATATTCCGAGTGATCAAGTCAAAGAAAGATTTGCTTATGTGGGTATTATACAGTCCTCGATTAATGAGAATCTGCATTTTAAGGATCGTACCAGATACACTGAAAATACTAAATATGATATCGGTATCAAAAATCTTCTACCTAATACTAATTTTTTGGATACTCTCATACAATCTGAATTTTGTCTAACTTCGCGTGCTGATTGTATTCCTCTTCAAATGAATTGGCAACGTGATGAACTTACTGGAGAAATGAAAGAAGATAAGGATCACAATAATGCGAATAAATTTTTTGCTGCTCAAATTTTGGATGCAAATGTTTTTGTTCACAAAGAAGTTTTAAGATTTTACGTAGCAACATGGAAAATACTTGCCAAATTGCTCTCTCCAGATATGGATCTTCGCTTTGAATGCAGAGAAATGGATTCTGATGTAGATTACGACATCACATCTGATATGGCTATGCACAACAGAAACAACAATAACGCCACGCAATACGATGATCCTATTCAAGCGGAATCTTCCAAAAAACGCAAATTAGATGAAACCTCAACAAAACCTGATATTGTGGGTGATGGACAAACTAATTTTGATAGAAAAAATAATTTGAAATGGGCTGACGTTTATATATTTGAAAAAAAGTATAACCATGTTCACACACACACTCTTATTCAGATATGGAACGGCTCTCATGAGTTGAACCCATTTTATTTTAAAGGATGTAAAGAAACCTGGGCTGTAAATGGAAAACATGAAAGACCGAATGTATTCCCATCTTTATTAGATATTGCAGGAACAAGTCTGTACAATGCGGATACTCAAAATGTTACGATGTATGAATATTATGGAAATGCAACTGATGAGTATGATCCTCTGGAAATGTTTAGAAACGGGTTAAAGCCAAATTAACGATGATGTTGGTACTAATAAAAATTTTTGAATATTATTCTTTTTTGTAATCTGTCAAACGTGGAGGGATTTTAATGGTTACATCAACCAAAGTTTGTGAGGTGAGTTTGTGTAGTTGGTTGTTTTTATACGCAACGTAGAAAGAGAATATCGCAAATTGAAATATCAATAAAAATAAAGGTCGCATAATTTGAAGTAGGAATGAAATATTCCATTCAATACGGAAAGGGCGGCCAATAATATATGAAGAAGATGTATTTGCGGGAGGTGTATTCGCATCTGACATGGACGATTCACTAGAAGAATAATGATGTAATGGATTTTGAGAATCTGGTGAATTATTTTCCTCTATTGATGATGATGATGATGATATCAAATGATCAGATCCAGAATCAATCGATTCTGAAGATTGATTTTGTTCTATTGATTCTATAGGCGCGTCAGTAGATATCGGAACAAAATAAGGACAGATGGCATTCAGCGATATGTTTGTTTTTAAAGGTACGTAAGTAGGAACAGATGCTACGATTGGAATTATGAAATATATTTCAATCTGATTTTCACATAGTTTGGTTGTTTGGAATGAAAATTCTATCCTTCGTGTTTTTTGGCCCAATGGTGTAAATTTAATTCTTTCTGGATTGACAGAATAAAGAGTATGATTAATATCATTAGGATATAATTGTTCAATCGGGATAGATACTGTGAGATCTGTGTTAGTTCCGGTGTAAGGGTTGGGATTTATGTATGCGATCAAAAACAAGGTCCCGTAGAAAATTCCTTTTTCACAATCATAAGAACAAGTAAAACATGTAGGACGGAGTAATTCAGTAGGATTTTGATCAACACAGGAACATGTTCCTGCCAAAACGAGTGTTATATTCGGACTTATTTGACAGAATAAAACAACACATAAAAAATAAAAATATCGTTTAAACGACATTTGTCTTTAAAAATAAATTGACATCTAAATGAGATATGAAAAAATTTATTAAATATCGATAAAACATACAATTTTTTTCTCTTTGGTAACGGGAAGGAGAGAGATAGATACTTTTTCTTATCTCCTGTAAATATGTATATTATACGTGTGTGTGTGCGTTTATATGGATGAAAACCTTAATGATAATAATTCGTGATGATACACCCTATTTTTTTTACTTCATATATAAAAAAAAAGTAGATATCTTTCTGGATTAAATCCTTGTGGTCGGGACATTGAATGTAAGTTTTAACGTCAAACTTACTTCATAATAGGTACTGTCAGCAGGAGCTGGAGAAGACTTCTGATATTTGGTTCCGGTCGTTGAACCAATATGTTCCCCATTTACATTCTCAATAATACCAAATAGCTTTGTGATATCAATCGGGTTGGTTTTTTGATACACATCGTTTTGCAGACTTTCCATGAATTTATCAACAAACGCTTTGCTTAACTCATAATATTTACCCTCACTGAAAGTGGTCCAAGTATGAGGGTCTGGAATTCCCATAGGAGAAGGATTAGGGAGAGTAGTATTTTGCATCTCCTTTTGCACATTCTCAAGATTTTCACGTAATTTTTGATGTTCGGCCTCATATTCCAATTTTAATTTGGGATCCAATTCATTAGCACTTGGTGAATACAATATATTTTCAATAGTAGCAAGCGATTGAAGGAGGGAATCGTTGGTATTGGAAGCTATCATGTAATTCTTGATCTTTTCTTTGGCATTCATCACAATTAAGGAATCTGTCTTCACATACACACGAGTCTGGCTATTGATATCAAAAATATCACTTTTGAGTTGACTAGGATGAACAGATCCGTATCGTGATGCAATATTGCTATGAGCCTCACGATTAGCCTTGAATACTGTTCTGGGAGCAATACTTTGGGTGTTTGTGGTATTGGCAGGAATAATAACAAGGAAAGAATTTCCTGTTTGTGCATCGATATGACCTGAACTTCTTGGAATCATATGTTCGGGAAACGAAAATCCTACACCATGGAACAACGAGTTCTTGTACTCGTAGATGATAGCTTCGGTCAAAGTCACAAAATCATGAGCTGTGTGAGCATTTTTCAATTTATTGCCCAAAACCTGAGTAATTTGATCAGAAAGAGCACGTGCCGCTTTCTCGGATATTCCTTGGGTAATATTTTTACCAAGACTACTTTGGGATTGTGCTCTGAATTCTCCCAGAGTCATACCGAAAGAAAAGGTCATCATAACGGGAACGGAATTTATATGATGATTCCAGCTAGATTCGAGATCTTTACCAGAAGAAGAAGGAGAAATCGACACATGTGTCGAGGTAGGAGCACTATGTCTCGAAGATCCTGGAGAAAACATTGCAGAAGTTGCATCAGATGTTCTTAACTGGGGAGAACTGACACCGTTTGAAGAATTTAATCTTGGAGCGGGCGAACGAACCACACCATCCGAGCCATTTACCAACGTATTCAACGCAGGATAAGTCTGAGGCGTATTTCCAGTACTTGGAGTTCGGGTCATACCATAAGAAGGAGTTTGATGTAGTTGAGGAGACTGAGGTTGTTGAGATTGATAAGGATATCCGTAAGATGTACCGGTTGGTTGCATTTGTGGATTTTTTTCAGCAATAAAACTAAAAAGATTAGTATTTCAACTTTGTTATATAACACAAAAACCCTTTTTTTTAATAAAAAACAAACTCTCTTTTTTTTTTAGGGTGTATACCAAAAAAAAGGAAGGAAGAAATACAATAAACAAATAATAGCCAAATAGTATTATGCATTCAAATAATTAATTTTTGTAAAAAAATAATTAAGTAATATTTATTTTTTCGCGTTTACAAAATTTGTTTCAACCCGGTGGTAGAATGGCCAACAAATCAGATTCATTCATTTCAGAAAAATTGGCATTATGTAAACGAGGAGTTCCAAAAGAATATGAATTATATGATCTAACTGGAACCAAAACAGGATCCGATTGATACATAGAAGAAAATGAAGAATTTTGGGCATAAACTGATTCACGAGGTCTAGGGATTTCAGAATATTCAAAATCAGATCCATTATGCCTTACATGAGCACGAAACCATTCAATCGCATTGTTAAGAGAAATATTAATAGCATCTCGAGTGTGTTTCTCATGAAATCGTGTTGAAGTCATAGTTTTGCTAACATTATATTGACCTACAACAAGATCGGCAAATCTAGACACTATTTGAGGAATCGAACTTGTAATAAAATATTCAGGAGTAATGGATCCTAAAGTTGGTATGGAACTTAGATTGGTAAATGCCGATTGTATAGCTGAAATAATTTCTGGCCGAAAAAAGAATACACCTGTTATGAACGAAGAAGAAGCCCACTTTTTGTATTCTTTCATTTTTTCTGCATGTTTTTTTTCTCTTAAGCTAGTATCATAAGAGAACGGTTGTTCTTCAGTCATAGTTTCTTGTTCTTCAGGTTGAATGCGGATTCGGGAAGGACGTATATTTGATGATTGTTGATTGTATCCAGGGGGTGCAGTGTAAGAGAATGATGGATTAGATTCATCTTTTAATTGATTGATGGTACTACCAGAAGATAAGGGAGGATTTCCATGGGATCGTAATGGTAATCCTCTACCTCTTCCTTGTGGTTGATGTGTTGGTATATTTTTAGAAATATTCAAAGAACCAAGTGGTTTAGTGTGAAAGTGACAAGGAGGCGGAAGAGCTCGGGATTGTGAATGTGATTTATATTTACCATCTAAAATATCATACCCATTCTCGAGAATTTTATCAATACTAACATGTAATTTACCTACAATCAAAATAGCAAATTGATAACTTGAATTTTGACGCAATTCAATCTTCCTCCTGATACTAGCATCGATTTTATCCAAGATTGTGTATTCTTCATCATGATCTAACATTCCCTGGAGATGTGTAGGTCTTAATTCGTTAGCATGCACAAATCTTCTTGAAGTATAATCATCATTTATCGATTCTTCTGTAAAATGTGATGTTCTATTATAATAAGCACCTGCACTTATAAAATCAGGAACCTTTTTATATTCGTGAGGTTGAACGCGAGGAATATTTGCAAGATGATTTTGTCTTTTATAAGGATGATGTCTATTAGGTGATTTAGGTTGTACGGGAGTATGAGATGGTGATGACACTGTCGTTAGTGGTGTTGAATTGATAGCATCAGACGTAGATATATCATACCTAACTCGTGCATTGGAATGAGAAAATCTTGGAACTGGGTTGTTTTGAATTGGTTCAGATATGACTGGTTGTATATTATTTGTTTGAAGTATTGTATCTTTGATTGATGAATATCTTGGCATACATTTCAATTCTGCATCTATTTCCTTTCTATACGTGTCTAAATCACATTCAACAGCATCATCATCGATATCATTATATTGATCTAAATCATCACCGGTAAATGAAAAACTATCATTTCCACTTCCATATTCCGCGCTGGCATCAATTTCAATATCATCATCATCAACAATAATAGAAATGTCGTCGCTGTCATTGTTCATATCCTTCGGATTAATGGAATTTGAAAAGAAATCGAAATAAAAATTTGTTTATAAACGATTTTTGTTGAAAAATATTATGAACAATAAAAAAAAAGAAACACTTTTGTGAAATATTTTTAACTTTATTAAATGAAAAACCCCCACATTTTGGTGATACATATGATCCACAGCTCTTTTGGCGTAGGTATGAGTATATTATTGTATAATTGTAGATAAATCTTTTGAAATTTGATGTGTATGTGTGAGTGAGAAAAATAATCGGTATATCCATATCTTACAACAATGTAAGCGAGGAACGGGAACCGGATCCGGCCATTTTAATATGTTTTTTAATAGCAACATAATAAATATGCTTCTTCTCTTCAAAGAACGATCCTAATTTGCGTTGTAATTCCATAATGGCTTCTGGAACAGATCCTGGAGATTCAGATACGATGTTAATGGGATTAATTAATCTAGGATCAATCGTATTTCCTGACATAAGTCGCAGATTGTTGACACTCGAATCATAGGATTCAGCCCATCCAGACGGTGCACCGCGAACAAAAGAATCTGATGATCGTCCAAAACTTGCATTGGAACGCATGGAATTTAAATGTGCCGTATTTCCAATTTGTTCTATGCGTTGAGTATTATAGGCAGATAAAATCGCTACATGATCTAACACGATCTTTTTTAATTCAATATTGTACACTGAACCCGAACCATAATAACCTGACAAACGTCGGACAACTTTTTCAAATTGGTCATTAGGAGGGACGAATATGATAACGCGCATATCGTCTGCAATATTCCTTCGAAGAATATGACGTGCAGTCTTTAGAAAAAAAGAATTAGATTCAGATTGCATATTTTCATCGAACCACATAGCGCGGCGAGCAATAGAATCTCCAAATCGCTCGGACACTCTATAGAGAAAATTAGATCTATATAAATTATCTAGAATACCGACAGAAATACGCATGTCTAAAAGCAGTCTCGTTGCGTTTACGAGCAAATCGGATGAGTAATCGCCTGCCATGAATACGAGCATATACGCAATTTTTAATTCACCCATTGTCGCACGATTTGGGTTTTGTATAATGCGTACAATTAATTCTTGTGCATCCCATGATGATTTGAATATACCGTCTTCTCGTACGCCCCAATATTCATCGTTGATAGGAGGAAGGAGAATATCCGCGTCTCTGGAGTCATTCTCGAATTTTAACGGTGACATACTGTCATCAAATTTAGCAGATTTTGCAAAAGGCGATGTTTGGCGTGGATGCCCGAAAGAAAAAGCTTGGCTCATTCTTTTTTTTATTCTAGCATATGCCCCAGCCCCATGAGCAAATTCATTGGCATCCTGATTTAATATAGTTTGATCGATTGTCGAATCATTAGGATCTTGAGCGCGACGTTTCAAATCATTGCTCAACCAATTGATAAGTTGAGTGACATCAATATCACCATCTTGAGCTCCTACCACATTTTTTCCATTCACATATTTAAGTTTAAGATGCATCATAAATTGACGAATGGAAAGAACCTCTTTCGCAGGAAGACCTCTGAGATAACGATCTAACGAATTGGTATTTCCTTCGTCGGTTTCTATGTAGCTGAGAATCGTAGTTAATATTTCCTGCATCTTTTTCTTGGAGGGTTTTTGCAATATAGGAATGGGTGAATCTTTAACATAAGGATCATTTTGTCGAGATAAGGCTAATTTGATTCCATCGTAAAATGAATCCAAATGCGTCAATACACTCTTAGAAGGAAGGTACATGGGAACAGGAAGATCCACCATAATTGGTGCCATCTCACTCAAATCTGGATAAACTTTGGTCGTTTTAGGAGAATTGGATGATGTGTGTTTTGATGATCCTGCTTTGAAAACATGATATTTACCACCATGTTCATCTTCCATAATCGTACCAACAGTCTTAAATCCTCCAAGTCCTTGCGCTGGGGAAGAAGAAGAAGAAAGAGAAGGAGACATTGTTTGGGATGACTTCTTGGATTTAACAGGCGTAGGCGTAGATGTTGAAGACGGTGATGATGATGATGAAGAAGAAGAAGTTTTTGGCATAGTCTTCTTAACAGATTGTTTCAAATCCGTATATTTATTTTGCATCCACGATTTTACACCTTTCAACGATGCATTACCATGGGCAAATATTTCTTCAGAAGTAGGAATTCTCTTCTTGAAGTAAACCGGATGCGTTTCATCATGAGTCACTCCAGGTAAATAATAAACCTTTGACGAAACAGGGCGACACATCCTTTCGCCTGCTTTCTTGTAATGAGGAGAATCTGCATGAGTAAGATCTCCAAATAAGAGGTCCAAAGAAGGATCATTCAATTCTTTACTTTTCTCGGATGTTTTGATCAGACTTCGCATTCCTCTGGCCCATAACGCTCCATCATATGGGGTGAATGTATCAGGGATCGTTTCATCATTATTAATGTAAGCAATCACGCGGCGATTTTGTTCATGAATGAGTCTCTTTTTGACCTCAATATTACGCTTGATACGAACTTCATCATCGCTTTTTTCTTGCATGCTTTTTTTGTGAAAAGGATTCACGAGTTTAAATCCTGCGGATTTATAAGAATCTGAATCCGAAGAAACAGACAACGATTCGATTGGAGATTCTAATAAATTGATAAACTCATCGTACGATTTCTCATCTGGAAAATTTTCCTCAATGTTATTTAAAGCGCGGGCTTTATGTTCATCAGGGATATAAGACTTGGTAGAATGTATTAAACTTTCCATCGCATCAAAGTGAGATGGTATAACCTTGGTTTCAGATATATCTGCGGCATTAGCGATCAAATCCGGCATATCATCGTCGTCATCATCATCAGTCTCATTATCACGGGGACCATCAAGTTTCCCAAACCCAACATTTCCATAACACATATCATCTGATCGAACCAAGATAGGATGAGCCATCTGAGATGGTTTCTTAGATTCTTTGGAAGATGTAAAAGAACGATGACCTGGGCTGAATTTAGCCTGTCGAAATACTGGGCTATTACCAGATTCGGGATTGGGAGAAGAGGGAGATGAAGATCTTGGAGGGCTAAGTAAATTATATTCGAATCGAGCTTGAACAAATTTTCCTTGAGATGATAGTGTAATTTCTTCCAACTTGGAATACTTTCTCCATACCTGAGACACATCTTTTAGTTTCGGATGGGGATCTGATTCGAAACGGAAACATATCCATGCAATCTTTCCATCAGGTTTAACGGTAACTGTAAGTTCACCTTGTCCACTGATGGTAGCGATGTACGTGGTAGACGCAACGACATTTCCACCTGGGAGCTGCAATACCGAAAATTTTTCACTTCTAAACTCTCCAATATCAACGGCTTGATATTTAGAGGCAACACTCGTATGATCACTACAATTGTAGAATTCAGCCTTGATGGTATTCCAATTTTTAGAAATATTTCCCGACTTATCAAATTGAATCTTTCCTACACGTTCTGAATCAGATCCATCTTCGAAAGGTCCCCATTGAACGCGTTGGGTCGAAGGATCTTTATCATAAGCCTGACTTATTTTATTCCACGCAGGAGGAAATTTTAAACATATCGTAGGATGATTAGTTTCGAATAAATTGTTTTCAGAAATAAACTCTAAAACAAGATACTCGCTTCGTTTGCGATTCTCTTGAGGAGAAAGCATGAGTCAGAAGTTTTCTTTATTCAAAAAAAATCTTCGAATTTGCGGATAAACGAAAAAAAGAATGAATATAGTTTTATATAAATACTCATCGATTTCGAATTTTTATTATGAAATGTTTATCTTTTTAAAAAATAAAAGCATTGGCCAAAAAAATATATTTCATTTTTTATTTTCTCGTTTTATAAAATCATCTTCAGCATCGTCATCCGATAATAATGATACAATATCTACAGTTTCCGATATTTCAGAATTTGATCTAGAATACAAATCTGGGACTATTTCCCATGAGCTTTTTAGTTTTGATTGTTTTTGTTGTTGATGTATTTCTTTCAAACATGTGTGCCAAATAACAGAGGAATGATCTCGGGAGGTCTTTTTTGTGGAATGTTTTGATCTAGAATCATGGGTTGTTCTTTTTGATGTTTTAGATTTAGATAATGTAGGACACGCGATTTTATTAGCTATCCATGCTGCAGAAGCGCTCAAAATAGATGGTATATCATATTCATGTTGAGAATGTGCCAGAATCATCAGAGTAATATATTTTCCTTCTTCATCGTATATCTTTTTGCGCATATTATTGTTCACGTCCATATTACTTATTGTTTCATTAAATATGAAAGGTGCGATACGACATGATAAAGCTTCAGCGTTAAGCTTCCTACCACGAGGAATTTGGATAATGGCCGGAAAATTACTAGTTCCCATGATCAGCGAAGGTGGTGAACATACTTGATAAGTTACATTTTTACGATTGATAGCCCTTTCATTACGATCGGAAGCATTGGAAAGTTGTTCGAAACTGATTTGATTCTTGTCAGATATATCAGAAAAAACCAATACTCGTTTTCCTATAGTAACTTCTTCCGCAAATCTATCTCTTGTATCATGAGTTATGCTTACACAATTGTTTTGACCAACGAGCATACAAAATACATCCGTAATTGTACTTTTAGCACACCCAGATGCACCAAGGAAAAAGAGAGATCTTGCTGCAGGTTTATCTTCCAGGTGTCCAAATCCACGACCCAGGTTCTTGTACAAATAAGATTGTACTTCCGAGTTGGAAGTCATGGGTTGTCTCATTAAAGTTTCATGAAATAATGGCATTTTAGATAACAATTCTTTATATCCAGGAAGTGTATGCCAAGTAGATGCTCTGGTTTTGATATCGAGATGTGACGATTTTGAAATTTCATTTAAAATTAACTTATCTTCCGCATCAAAATGAAAGGGATGTCGAATAAAAGCTACAGGAATATCACATGATTCAATCCATTCAGATGACGTGGATTTCAAATCCATGTACACATCATCAAATTCTCGAAAAATAAGTTGGTTCATATCCAAGATTCCATTTTCGTATGATATATAATGGCCTAATTTCGAATGTTGCTTCCATTCAATTGATTCCATTAACAGATCATGAAGAGAACAAAACATTTGATTGCCGGAACAAGAAGGAGATCCCTCAATAGCAGCGGCTACATTTTTATCAATAGATTTTAGAATGGAACGCAACGAATTAATTTTTGTATCTCTTGTGACCGCAGATGGAGGAACGGTAGCGTGGAGCGTTTTTCCATCTACCCATGCGAAACCATTTTCCGTTTTAATAGGAAAACCTTGTTTCCATAATACGGGAGCACATGCTACACTTAACATAAACGTGCGAATGTAACTGATCATATTCACTTCACAAGAAGGGAAAGGAATGTATAATAATTCTTTAGATTTTAAATTATCGAACCACAATACCAAACTGAGATAGATCTTTCGTAAACTTTCATCCGAAAAAATAGAAATCGAAACATTAAGCTTCTTTTTACATTCAATCAATATCGTTTTTTTATCTTCCGAATAATTAGAGCAAATAGTTTCAATCCATTTTAATTTGGCTTTGATTGCTGTTTTCACTTCGTTTCTGGGTGTATCGACGGTCAAATTCAATAAAGAATAAATATTTCCATGACGTGAAAATTCTTTCATTTGGTTAAATACAATATCATCGCTATTATTCTTTTGAATACATCTTTGTAATACCTTTTCCTGTAATAATTTATCAGTTTTACGAACATTACTATTATTAACAGGTAACAAATGATCAGACTGGACCTGAATTAAAACAGGCGAAGCTGTATGTTGCGGATCTGTATAATTATCAACATCAATAGAAATAAAGGATGCGTCTCCTATCTTTCTACGTTTAGGTGATGGTATTTCCATAATCATGCAAATCAGACGCGTTTGCTGTGTAACACTAAATAAAATAAAATGACGAAAGTTTGAAGGCCCTTTTATATTTTTATTTTTAGCTTTTTGGCATGAACTTATTTTTTTGCAAAAATTTTATAAAAAAATGAAAATTTTTGCAGCGTAAAATCCACCGCAAAAAATTAAAATTTTAAACCGTCGGCGAGAAGAATAAAAAGGGGTATTATTTTATTTTGCGTGGTTCAACAAGAGATACAAAAGACATCTCACATATATACAACAACAGAATTTAAAATTATCACTCATTTTTATTGAATAAAGGTAAAGGTACATTATGGTTTATTTCATCTTTTTAAATTGTCAATAATTTAACTAATCTTTCATTATTTTCTTAAATTAGAGGAGAATGCAAAGGAAACGTATACACGTTCAATATGATTCCAACGAAGAAGAAGAAGAAGAAGAAGAAGCTGATAACGACACTACAAATGGGTATATTTTTCCCACTTCCAAAAAATACCGTAAGAACGAGGTTGAACAATATTACGACGAACTTATAGCTACGAGTGATCCTGCTAGTCATATTGATGATAAAGATGAAAATCTCGAAGCAGATACTGACGATTCAGAAGGCGAAGACGAAGGCATGGTAGATGGAGAATATACATTTGCCGATGCAGTACTCCGGACACAGGAAAGGTCGATAAGAGCCGAAATATCAGAAATGATAGATCCAGATTCAAAACAAACAGCAAAATATAAAAAAAAAGCATCCGTAAAAAAGGAAAATCATTATGAAACTGATGCGGACATATACGATGAACTCTATGGACAAGAAGAAGATACTTCAAGTATACTAACTGACTCAAAGACTGCACAAATTGCAAACATTTTGAAAGAAAAAGTACATCCGGATGATTTGATGCTTGCGCAAAAAGAATCCGAAAGCGTTTGGGGTAAGATAAGACCCCCTTTGGATCCGATTTACGAAACGAATCAATTACCCTTTACGTTCGAATGTAGTTCGATGGATTACGCAATTGATCCAACTATTGGATTAAATGTTCGAATGTCGGGTGTTACAACGGAAGGTCATGGTTGCATGGTGAGAATTAAAGGATTTTATCCATATCTCCATGTACGCAAACCACAAAAATGGACAAATGCAGATGTTACGAGTTTCATCCAACAACTTTCAAAAAGATTGCTCAATAGAATGGAGGGGAAATACAATGTATATAAAAATCCTGATTACTTTAAAAAGATGGATCAACAGCGCGTAGCTCAGTACGGTGGCGGTGGCAACAGCGGTAGATTTTATGGAGCTCATTTGGTAGGCAATCAAAATTCTATGCAAAATGATCTTGCCGAATTGGAAGCTGAAGAACGATCTGAGATGGAAGAACTGGAACAAAAACCTGCCAGATTCAGACCAAAATGGATCGATTTTTATGAATACGTAGCCAACAACAAACAACCTTTGATCAGAACACCTGCTCCAGACGCTTTCAAACCACAATGGATGGAAAAGGGATACAGCGCATATCATTACGAAGATGAAAAGAGTGATTTCATAAAGATTGAATTAGCTTATCCTTCTCTTGTTTTAGAAGTGCGTACTCTTCTCGATAACGTGACTGGAAAAGTGGATCTTACACCTAAAGAACCGGGAATGAAAAAATTTCCAGTTAAACCATTCCTCAGTAAAGATCTTTTGGATAAATTGGATGAATGCAAGAACATTGAGGTATTTAATGCAAATATAGAATTCTGTCGTAGATTCACGTTGGACACGGGAACAACACCCGAAAGATGGTTACGTATTCCTGCGAAACAATATCAAGTTATTCCAAAAAATAATTTGAGTCAATGCTCAGAAGAGGACAAGATTTTAGCATTCTATACCAGACATCTTCAATCATCGCACAAAACAAACGAACTTCCGATAAGAGATTCTAATGTTCAATTGGAAATTGTAGCAAATTACAAAGATATCAAACCTATTATCACAGATCCTTCACAAAACGCAGATCCAAACGACATCAAATTACACGAATGTCATTCTCGTAAAATCGTATGCTTTGGCGATATAGAAACAAAAGTGAATGAAGAAACTGGAAGTTTTCCGAATGCTAAAACGGAACCTACTATCATGACTGTGTTTTCAGTTTATGTGGATACTCCTCGGTTTATGTATAACAATCAAGACTATTCTGTCAGATCTTCCATTGATAAATCCAAAGCCAAAGGAGCAGAACGTGTATTGGAAGATTTTGTTTTTGTGGTGGGAACGTGTGCAAAGCCTCCGAAAGGAAAGTTCAAAAACAAAGTGCATATTTACAATTTCAAATCCGAAGCTGGAAAACTTCTGGCAGTACAAAGATTCTTAGTCACATGCGATGTGGATGATTTAGTATTTTATAATTCATCATTCGACGAACCTTATTTGGTAGAACGCTCCATTGTGTTGGGAGTAGGAATCCCATTTTCATATCTCGGAAAATTAAATCGGACTGCTTCGAAAGTTCAAGAAAGCACATTCAGCAGTTCAGCTCACGGACAACTTGACAGTAAGTGCGTACCAATTTCCATGCGTATGCAAAAAGATCCTCTTGTTATTTTTCAAAAGATGTTCAAATTCAGATCATACACTTTGGGATATGTTTCCAAACAATTACTCGGAGATGATAAATTGGAAATTGATATCAAAAAGCTTAATGAACTTTCTACGTCCTCACGAGGTATGTTAAAAATATTCGAATATTGTCGAAAAGATGTACATTTGCTCGGACGGCTGGTATTTAAAGAAGAGTTACTTCCTTATTTCACCGAAATGGCTGCTATGACCTACATTGAGGTGGACAAATTATTGACGCGCGGAGAACAGATTCGTATCATGAGCCTTCTCTATGAAGAAGCGTTCAACAATAGACCCGACAAATTCTTTTTTCCACTGCCAGCAGAGGGAAGGACGTATCCTGGAGCTATCGTACAAGATGCGGCTACTGGACTTTATCGATCAATGCCTGATAATGAAAACCAAAGTATGGAAGATATGCCAACGCTCCCGCCTAAATGCACGGAATTAGATTTGAAAGAATGTTACACAGATTCCACCGGAGAGGCACTGGTTAAAGGGGGTGGTTTATTTCCCTTATGGGAACCCCACGACCTTGGGTTATCGAATGAAATTCTAGCCACTATGGAAAATGATACGGTTGAAAAAGTGATAGATACAACCGCAAAAGAAATGGAAGGATCCCATCTTACTTTGGATTTTGCAGCTATGTATCCTACCATCATGATTGCTGAGAACTATGGTGCAGATACATTGATACCTCGAGAGAGAGTTGAAATATTAGCCCGTAAAAAAGGATGGAAACATGGGGTCGATTATCATACCGTAAAGAATATGGTTTACCACGACAAAGTAAATCATATGTATATCACTTATTTGAAGGATGCTCCTATTTTTGTAGACAAGAAACATAGGATTCCTTTGATGGTTTCCGTGATTCAAATTTTGCTCAACGCTCGTGGAATTTACAAAATTAAAATGAATTCCTTCGTTGAAGGATCTCACGGATACAAAAATAACAACACCAAACAGCTTCTGACAAAAATCATTGCGAATTCTTGTTATGGTATCACAGGTGTGATTCGCGGACAATTCCCATGCACAGAGGTAGCCGATTCCGTGACCCGAACAGGTCGTGCTATGATCACCAAAACCAAAGCTGCTTGCCGTATGAGATATACCAAAAAGAATGGATATCCATGCGATGCAGTCGTCACTTATGGAGACACTGATTCTATTTTCGTTTTCCTCCCTGGAATACGAATTTTACATGCTCTTATCTTTGGAAAATTGATGTCGGAAGAAATGACCAGTATTCATCCACGTCCTCATAAATTGGAACTTGAAAAAGGATATGCACCTTTGATACTCTATAAAAAGAAAAGATATGGTGGAAAGAAATACATATTGGGCATGAGGTTCAAAACCAATGAAAACGGAGAATTCATTTTGGATCCCGTGACAAAAAAACAGATATTCGAACAATTTATTCTTGGGCCTCAAAACAAAAAAGGAGATATCGCAGTGGTTCATACATCAGGAATGGAAACGAAGAGACGAGATTGGTGTCCATTGGTTGGAAAATTGATGAACAAATGTCTTGATTTGATTCTAAAACAAAACAAATTACCGGAAGCAATTGAGGTTGTGAAACGCAACATCAGCAAGATCATGACGAATCAAATTGGTATCGACAAACTTATTCTCAATAGGAAGCTTAATAAACCCATTTACGAATATAAGAAGCCAGATCCGAATGCTCCTAAAAGTCATAAAGCCTCTAAAATTGCGGCTAGAGCTAAAGCTGACAAAGAAGCCAAAGTGGCGATGGAAGCAGCAGCAGGAGGAGGAGGAAACTCTACCAAAGCAGGAACTAGGAAGAAACCCAAGAATAAAATCCTTAATATTTCCAATCAAAAAACAAACGTCAAGAACTTTTTCACTACAATTCAGACCAGCCCTGGGGATGTCCCACCCACTCTTCCGATTCGACATGATGTTGCTCTCAATAACAACAACAACAATAACAATGCTACTACCAATACATCCTCAATTACCAAAAAATCTGCAGTTCAATCAGATATTTCGAGTATGTTCAAGCTCAACGGAACCAAGAAATTAATTGCTCTTGATCCAGTTTTGGCTTTAGCAGCTGCAAAAGGTCCGCCTAAGAATGGAGGTCAAAAACGTGAAAGTTCGTGGACTCCTCCTATGCATGTGGCCGTGGCAATTAAGCGACACAAGAGAGATCCGAACGATTGTCCATCTTCAGGTGAAAGAATTAATTTCGTTGTGACAGCAGAATATGATGGAAAATCAAAGGACAAGACGACAGCAGCATGTTGCGACGATCCAGAATATGTGCTCAGAAATGGAATTGGTATTTCGATGGAATATTATCTCAACAAACAACTGAAGCCTCCTTTGGTGAGATTCTTTGAACCCATCTTCACAACTCACACTCCCGAACAGGAATTCTTTTCACTTGGAAGCAAAGAGACGGGGATTGATACATCACACATTCAAACTCTTGTGAAACCTTCGACTAAATTGCAAGAAATATGGGGAAGTTTTGCGAAAGGAAAGAATTGCGTGTCGTGCGGTAATGCGATAACCACAACAAACACGCGAAAACGAAAGAGAATCACCCGATCAATCGAATCTTTAGGATCAATGTTATCATCTTCTACATCCTCGTGTGACGTTTCAGAAATTCAAGAATACGAGGAGTATCAACACATAGAACCTATTTGTTCTGATTGTTCGGAACAAGATTTCAAGATCGGGTTTGAACGTACTCTACATAAGAGCAACATACTCAAAACAAGATTTGCAAATCTATGGGCCGTATGTCAGAAATGTACAGGATGCTCCGAAGCAAATCAAATGATAGAATGCAACAACAAAGAATGTGGCACGTTTTGGCAGTCTAAAAAATTAGATGTTGATATTCAACAAAATCACGAAATATTACAACGATTTGTGGATAGTGATAAAATACCTCAAGATCATATGTTTGCGAAAAGACATTGTAGTTCTAATCATTCCGAATTAGAATGGTAATAAGTTTTAATAATAAAAAAAGAAATAACTTCAAACTGGGAGTCAAATTTGTTATATTTTTTTATTTTGATTCATTACAATAAACCTAACGTTTTTAACTCTTGTATGCTAACATGTTTTACATCGGAATGAGCTCCATGCTCTTCCACATGCACATTAATCAACTCAATTCTCTTTTTTGCTTCATTTATAGTAGATTCATTCGGAGGTATGTTTGGTATATCACTTGCGTCTGCAACAAGATCACTTGTCAAACATTTTCGTAATTCTGCTGGAATACATAATTCACACATCGCAAGACCTAATGAAATCGCTCGAATTTGGGCGGTTGCATTAATAACACCTGGAGGTAATCTTTGTGTCATGAAAATACCAAAACCTCGCATTAACCAAGTATTGTAAATATACCATGATTTTTGATGCATGACAAACGACAATGATTTTTGATAGTACGCATTTAATTGAAATCCGTAAGATGTATCTGAAAGATTCGAAACAACGCTATTAGGAATCCGGGATTTTTGAACGTATAATTTTTTGTTAAACAGAGTCTTTTCAGGATCAAAAGTGACGATACCTTCTGGCTGAGGTGCTTCACGCACCATGTTGATAAGTTTCTGAAATTCTTCTTCCAATGTAATGAATATACATGCGATGTTTTCATAGGGTGAAATGATGGGAATATCTGAAGAAGTACCAATATATGAAATCAATCCTTCATGAGACGATATTTCCGTAACATCACGCATCTTAATGATAATGGTATTACTTTCTTTTATCTGGGTTACTAACTCATTGATTTTGTATTGATATGGTCCTTTTTTTATGACTTCAAATAAAAAATGCGTCCAATAATTAGATAACTCTTTAGGAACAATGTAATCCCGATTTGAATTGATCGCTTTGATCCTATATTTCGCAATAAAATGGGAAATTTCATTGTCCCATTTTTTGATTAAAAGAGTACATCCAGAAACATGCCCAGCCATTTTGATAAACCATTTATCTGCTTGTGCTCCCACAATCGAAGCATAATAACAACACAGAATCAAACATCGTTCAATCATGATTTCTTCCAACCAAAAACTGCCTATACATTTATCATTAGGCGGTAAATTTCTATACCAACTAAAGGAGGGAAATTTACTGGTACTGATGACAAAATAACCATTTGTTATTACATCACAAATACGTTTCAACTCTATTCGATATTGAAGAAAAGTATTATATACTTTAGCACATTGATGACAAAATATATACTTAGCGTCTTGTGTCGAAAAATCAGACATATAATTACACACTTCTATAGTTTGATGTACAATATTTCGCATATCATTTAAGGTCCTTTTATCTTCTTGAGGAAGAATGGTATCCGAAATAAACGTGAAACTGATGTTATCCTCTGTACAAAGGATTGGAAATTTAGTTCCAATTTCATGTTCAATAATTTGATTCATAAGATTTGCGTAATTGTGTGATAAGAATAATAATAAAAAATCAAATCCAAATAATAAGCAAATTTAATTTATTTTTTTAAAAAAATAAAAAAAGACAAGATGACCATAAGAAGTGAATTATTTTATTGTCTTTCTACGTTCCATTTTCAAAACGCCATACAAAGGTATCAAATTTATCACGTAATACACATCTCAAATAAATGTGCTTATGTCACAAAAATCCCTTTTCTTTCATCCATTGAAGGGATGGAACATGTCCTACGCAAGATAATATGCAATCTTTTGGCATAATACATTTGTTATGTAGTAGCACTTCTAGGACATTGATATTTTCGTATTTAAGTGCAAGGGACCATAATTTAGAGGTCAGACGCACTCCACGATCTAACAAATATGTAAAACATGCAAAACTTCCAATATTCTTCACCGCTTCGCACAATAGATAATCCTCACCACCACCATCATCATCATCATCATCATCATCATCATCGTCATCGTCATCATTAGCATAAGGACATCCATGTTCTATCAACCAGATTAATATTTGAACTTTCCCGCGTTTAACTGCAGATTCACAAGCCCAATAATTCCATGGACATTTATGATCATACAAATATTGCACCATAGAAAAATTGTCCGTATTGATCGCACAGCAATATAGATCCTCACGGAATTCAAAACCATTCTTATGAAGCCATTCCACACATTCAATATTGCCATTTTTTACAGGATATTTTATGACTGATGGACATAAAAAAACGTTTAAAGGTTCTGTTATCATAGATACAATAACTTGGACTAGCTTCATCTTATTTTTTTCTATCGCTTTATTCAACGCATAAGAATTTAAATACCGTATACAGGTTTGAATTGGATCCGCGGAGCAGAAGAATTTATAAATTTGAATTGCATTTTCTTCGTTATACATTTCACATATACCACTTAAAATAGAAAGCAGACATTCATAGTTAAAAACTGAAGGTGTACGCCCGATTTTATCTTTATAAAGACTAAAAACCCAACAAAACATATCGACGTTGTTATTACAAATAGATGTTTCAATAGCATCATACAAAGTCTTAAGTGATAAAAAAAACACATTCATTTCAACTATCTGCATAGCCATTTGGATTTGGTTCATGCTTACGGATTGGTAAAATAAGTTTCGAACAGTTTGTCCGAATCTTAGTTGTTTGCGTTTACGTTTCCGTGACGGGTAATTAAAATTATCATATTTCAATAACGCATCTAGTGCCCATGTCAATACTACAGTATTATTAGATACCAATATAGTGTACAAGAGTTTTTTTACTCCCTCGATAGTAACACGTTGAACTGATGCTGCAAAAGTCTTCTCCAACCATAAAAATAAATCACAATCAATGCTTTTGCAGTGTTCAGTGGCATGAACCCATCTGAATTTGTTATATCTAGGCTTTAAAATAGGTTCACAAGGAATATAAGACATCCATGAATGAGAAACTCTTCGTAGAATGAATATTCTGCTTCCTTGATTGAAATATTGAAGTACAAGATCACATAAATACGGATCTTTGAGAATTGCATCAAAAGTAGAGATGTTCATGTTGTGGTTTGGGTCGGTAACTAATAATGAATGCAAAAATCGGGGTTTTAACCAAAAAAAATAAACTTGTCGTTGAAAAAATAATAGTATTGATTGGGTTTTTATGATTTATAAATAAATATAAATTTGAACGATATTATTATATGAAAAAAGCATTCTATAATTGATTATTTGCAACAACAGAAGTATTCAATATGGATGAAAAAAAGAGCAAAAAAGAATGTGGATGTTTAGAGAAAATATTGTCTTATGGTCGCATTATTACATCACGTAAAACTATAAAGTATTGCAAGAGGCATCAAGAATTACATGATGAAAGAACTCAATTGCAAGTTCGTATCGATGCTATCAATGAAATTCTTGAAGAGAAGGAAAAGAAGAAATCCGGTATAAATATTGCAAACAATGGTGGACAAGCAGGCGATGGAAATTTTGTTATATATCATTAAGGAAAGCAAATAGGATAAGTTGTTAATGATGTTTTTGGTTTGAATAAAAAAAAGAAGATTTCATCAAATTTTTGGTTTCTTTCTTATTATGACGATTTGTTGCATAGAAATAAATTATTATGCGATAGCATTGATATGAATGGATGCATATAGTAAATAATAGAAAAGTTATTGTTTTCTAATCATAAATGATGGATCTATTCAATAAGTAAATTTGATGTAGAATTAATCATCATTGATACATATTAAATTAATAATATTGATACGATCAATCATTTTTTTTGATATATCAAAAAAAAATGAAACAATTAAATAAATTTAATAGGATTTAATTCATTTAATAGAGTTTAATTCATTTAATAGGATTTAATTTCATTTATTTTTGTGTGTCCTTTCCTTTATCAAAATCGTCTGCCTTCTATCTATCTATCAACCATTACCATATAAGGCAATTCATGGTTGATGGTTTGCAATGGGTACCCATTGCAAATTTTTCAATGGTCGAATCCTCATTGATGAAAAATTTTCCATCAATGAAAATATGAAAAAAGTCATTGATAGAAAAATATTTGTCATTGATGAAAATTTGTGATGGAGAAAAAAACGATTTTGAGGAACTCGAATTCGACAAAAACGGTTTCGAAAAAAGGTCATTTTTCGGTCAAAGTGAATTTAAAAATATGAATCAATTTCTCATTGATGATTATTCTATCCAGAAAGACGTAACTTCATGCGGGGAATCCGAATTTCCAACTCTCATATTTTTACCATTTTTATAAAAAAAGTTAATAATTTATTTTGGTAAAAGTCAACGCCCATATAAAAATTTCGGTATTTTTTAATATATATAAATTTTTTTAAATTTCTATTATACTCACTTTATTTTTATTATTATATTATGATTTTT
>Ga0160428_1000275_pt1 | contig 61876 bp, 55 predicted proteins | sample SolpanmetagenomM_FD_108198 | JGI IMG/M metagenome (GOLD analysis project Ga0160428, IMG submission 108198) | Solar panel surface microbial communities from Lawrence Berkeley National Laboratory, California, USA - M | ecosystem: Engineered > Built environment > Solar panel > Unclassified ... | reverse complement strand
CTCAACCAGGAGGCGGCGAACTCGCAGGCGCTGTCGACCCGCCAGTCGATGGGCATCTCGGCGCTGTCGCTGGCCAACTCGGCCCAGCAGGGCGTCCTTCAGCTCCTGCGCTGATCGCACGCCCATCGCGCGCCCATCCCGGGCGCGCCACATACCAGCGGCCGGCCGGGGAAACCCGGCCGGCCGTTCTCGTGCGCGGTCGCCATGGGGCGCGGGGCGATGGCGCGATGAGGCGCGATGAGGCGCGACGCCCCGGTATTCCCCGATCCGGCGCGGTGGTAGACCATCGCGGGCCGCGCCGCGTCGGCTGGCCGCCGCACGGGTCTGCGGGGGATGCGAGCCCCGGCCGCGACCGTCGCCATTTCCTGATTGCGTGAGGCCGCCATGACCATCGTGACGACGATCGAGGACCTGCGGCGGGTCGCCAAGCGGCGCGTGCCGCGGATGTTCTACGATTACTGCGATTCCGGCTCGTGGACCGAGTCGACCTACCGGGCGAACGAGGCGGACTTCGCCGCGATCAAGCTGCGCCAGCGCGTGGCGGTTGACATGACCGACCGGTCGCTCGCCACCACGATGGCCGGCCAGGCCGTGGCGATGCCGGTGGCGCTGGCGCCCACGGGCCTGACCGGGATGCAGCGGGCCGACGGCGAGATCCTGGCCGCGCGGGCCGCGGAGGCCGCCGGGGTGCCGTTCACGCTCTCGACGATGAGCATCTGCAGCATCGAGGACGTGGCCGAGCACGTCACCAAACCGTTCTGGTTCCAGCTCTACTTCATGCGCGACCGCGCCTTCAACGACCGGCTGATCGACCGCGCCAAGGCGGCCGGCTGCTCGGCGCTGGTCCTGACCCTCGACCTCCAGATCCTCGGCCAGCGGCACAAGGATATCCGCAACGGCCTGTCGGCGCCGCCGCGCTTCACCCCCGCGACCCTCCTCGACCTGATGACCAAGCCGCGCTGGTGCTGGCACATGCTCCAGACGGAGCGGCGCACGTTCCGCAACATCGTCGGCCACGTCGAGGGCGTGGCCGACACCCGCTCGATCTCGTCCTGGACGGCGCAGCAATTCGATCCGCGTCTCGACTGGGACGACGTCCGCCGCATCCGCGACCGTTGGAAGGGCCCCCTGATCCTCAAGGGCGTCCTCGACGTCGAGGACGCGATGCGCGCCGTCGAGACGGGGGCGGAGTCGCTGGTCGTCTCGAATCACGGCGGCCGTCAGCTCGACGGCGCGCCCTCCTCGATCGCGATCCTGCCGGAGATCGCCGAGGCGGTCGGCCACCGCATCGAGGTGCTGATGGACGGCGGCATCCGCTCGGGACAGGACGTGCTGAAGGCGGTGGCGCTCGGCGCCAAGGGCGTGTTCGTCGGCCGCGCGTTCCTCTACGGCCTCGGTGCCTATGGCCAGGCCGGGGTCACCCAGTGCCTGGACATCATCCGCCGGGAGCTCGACATGACGATGGCCCTGTGCGGCCACCGCGACATCCTCGATATCGACCGGTCGATCCTCCGGGCGCCGCCCCTGAGCAACCATCCCGGCTGGTGAGCGGCCCCGGCCCACGAAGTCGCTGCCCCGGTAATCCACAGCAGAGACGAAACGACGCGTGTTGCCTGCCTGTTCTCACGCGTTGGCAGGGGCGGCAGCGAGGCCGCGGCGATGCGTGAGCAGGTGGACGGAATGCCCGAGATCCGAAGCTTCGGTCGCGACGAGCGCGCGGTGGTCCTGGAGCGGCAGCGGATGCAGAAGATGGCGAGGTCCGCCCACGCGTATGTCCGCGGCAACACCGTGGCGTTCTACGAATGGCTCGACGGGCTCGCCCGGGGCACCCTGCCGGAGGGGCCGCCGATCTGGATCTGCGGCGACTGCCACCTCGGCAACCTGGGTCCGCTCGCCGACGCCGACGGGCGCATCGACATCCAGATCCGCGACCTGGACCAGACCGTGGTGGGCAATCCCGCGCACGATCTGATCCGCCTCGGCCTGTCGCTCGCGAGCGCCGCCCGCGGTTCGGACCTGCCGGGGATCGTCACCGCACGGATGCTGGAGGAGATGGTCCGCGGCTACGCGCTGGGCCTGTCGGGGCCCGATGGGACCGCGGCACCGCCCGAGCCCGACGCGGTCCGCACCGTCCGGCGCCGGGCCCTGGGCCGCCGGTGGAAGCACCTCGCCCGGGAGCGCTTGAAGGACGTGGAGCCCTCCATCCCGCTCGGGCGCAAGTTCTGGGCCCTCGATGGCACCGAGCGGGCGGCCCTCGACGAGCTCTTCGGCCAGGAGGCGGTGCGCCGACTCGTCCTGCAGTTGAATGGACGCGACGACGGGTCGGAGGTCCGCCTGGTCGACGCCGCCTACTGGATGAAGGGCTGCAGCTCCCTGGGCTTCCTGCGCTACGCCGCCCTCGTGCGGATCGTCGAGCCGGGCGGCCGGCGCAGCATCGCGCTGGTCGATCTGAAGGAGGCGGTCGAGCCCGCGGCCCCGGCCGCCCCGGATGCCGACATGCCGGCGGATCCGGCCGAGCGCGTCGTCGCCGGCGCGCGGGCGCTCGCGCCGAACTTGGGTGCGCGCATGCTGCCGGTGCGGCTCCTCGGCAAGCCCGTGGTGATGCGCGAGCTCGCCCCGCAGGACCTCAAGCTCGACGTCGACCAGTTCAGCCGCGAAGAGGCGGTGCGGGCGGCGCATTACCTCGCCTTCGTGGTCGGCAAGGCCCACGGCCGGCAGATGGACGAGGGGGCTCGCGGGACGTGGCGCGCCGCGATCCTGGAGGGGGCGGCCGGCGGCGCGGAGGCCCCGTCGTGGCTGTGGTCGAGCGTCGTCGAACTCGCCGGCCGCCACGAGGTCGGCTACCTGCGCCATTGCCGCCGCTACGCGGACCGGGCGGCCGCTTGAGCGGCCCTCCCGGCGGCGACCGCGTCTACGTGCTCTTGCCGCCGCTCTTCCCGCCGCTCTTGCCGCCCTTCTTGCCGAGCTCCGCCTGTGCGCTGGACGACGTGCGCGGGTTCGACTTGCCCTCGCGGCTCGCCTTCGCGTTGGCTTTCTTGGCGGTCGTGCTGCCGTGACCCTTCTTCTCGGTCATGCTCTTCTCCCTGACGCTGGCGGTGAAGCGCGGACGCGCCCGCGCCGTTCCGCGGGACCGGGGTTTTCCCGTGGACACGTCGGCCGGCGGCGGACCTATTGCAGGCCCACGGTGACGAACTTCCCGGTCTCGTCCAGCTGCGTGCCCCAGATCATGTGCGAGGCCTGATGCTCGCTCGGGCCGAACTTCAGCGGTGTCCCGAGCCCCAGGTCGAAGGTGCCCATCCCCTCGAGGGCGTCCGCGAGGCGGTCGCCGTCGATCCGCGCGCCCGGCGCGGCGGCGATCCGGCGGACCGCCTCGATGACGATCTTCGCGTCGATATACGCCTCGAAGGACACGTAATCCGGCTTCTCCCCGGGAGAGGACTTCGCCAACTGAGCCTTGAAATCGAGAACCGCCTTCGAGTAGCCGCCCACGGCCGGGACCACCTGGGTGACCAGCACGCCTTCCCCGACCTTGGGGCCGATCAGGGCGAGTTCCTCGGCCAGGGCCGTGGCACCGACGGCGGAGACGTCGGTGTAGATCATCCGTGGGTAGAGCGTCCGGGTGAGCTTGATGAACTCGGCCGCCGGGCGATAGAGCGCCACCATCACCACCGCCTTCGGCGGGACCTTGCGCGCCCGGAGCGCGGCGACCGCGGCCGCCACGTCGATGGTGTTGCGCTTGTAGGTGAGCTTCTGCGGCGGCGGCTCGTAACGCCCCTGCAGCGTGCGCAGCGCCTTCACCACCCCGGCATACCCGGCCTCGCCGAACGGATCGTCCTGCGCGAAGACCGCGATCTCGCGCGGCTTCAGCCCGCGCACGTTCACGAGGTAGCGGACGACGGCCTCGGTCTCCTCGGCGTAGCTCGGCCTGTAATTGAAGACGTAGCGATCCGGCGGCACGGCCCGGACGAGGTCCGAGCCCGTATAGGCGCCGAAGAAGAGCAGCCTGTGATCAAGCACCCAGGGCAGGACCGCCGCCGCGGTCGGGGTGCCGAAATTCCCCACGAAGCCCACGACCCCGTCCCGCTCCGCCATGCGCCTGACGAGATCCGGGGTCCGCGACGGCTCGTATCCGTCGTCGGCGGTGATGAGCTTCAGGCGGTAGGGGCCGATCCCGCCGGCCTCGTTCACGGCGCTGAACGCGGCCTCGACACCGAGCGCGAGCTGACGACCGAATTCCTTGTTCGCGCCGGAGAACGGGGCGATCAGGCCGAACCGCACCTCGGTCCGGTTGCCGCCCTCCCGGAGGCCGTCGCCGTTCTGTATCCGGGATGGTGGGGTATTCGGAGACGGAGACTGGTCTTGGAGGCTCTTGATATCGGGAGTCGGGGCGAACCGCCCCGTCCCCGGTTGCTGAGCCTGGGCAGGTGGGGCGGCTGACAGCGCGGCCACGATCATCAGCCAGCCCGAGAGGAGGACGAAGACGCGCGACATAGCCACCCTCGCCACGGCCCGATGAGCGCGCGACCTCCGAATACCCAGTATCTATTTTCTACGTAGGTACGAGCAGCGCATCAATACGGTCTCCGTTTCGGGCTGGGGAGTAATCAGGCCAGCGGGGTCCGGACGGGACGATCACGGGGCCGCCCGGCCGCGTCCAGGGGCAGGGCTCTGCAGCAGCCTGTTAAGGCGGTTCCGTCACACTGCGCCGCGAAGGATCGCCACGGGGGACGACACCATGGAGGAGCGCCGCGCGAAGCTCAGGGCCAAGGTCGCACTGCCGGGGCACGCCGCCTTCCCGAGCGCGGCCGCAGAGGTGCAGTGCCTGGTGCTCAACGTCTCGAACATCGGCGCATGCCTGAGCTTCCCGGCCGGCGTGCCGGTTCCCCGGATGTTCGATCTGCGCATCGGCGCCGATCCGAAGCCGCACGCGGTGCGCGTGGCGTGGCGGCGCGCGAGCGACGTGGGCGTGGCCTTCCTCGCATCCCGGGTCGGGACCCCGGACGTGATCCCCGGCTGAGGGCGCCGGCGGGTGGCCACGCCGTCACCCCGGGCGCCGGCCCCGCAGCGCTGTCGGAAGCCGGCCCCACAGACCCGCGATGAGGCCGTCCGCGGATGTCGCGACGGCGGCGCGCCCTCCAGCGAGGAGGGCCCGGACCCGCTCAGCGCGCCGGTCCGAGACCCGGGGCGGGCTCGGCGGGCCGCACCCCGCCGGTCTCCAGCCGGCGCGAGGCGACGAACGAGAAGCGCCGCCGCAGACCGAGGACAGGCCGCTCGATCAGGTGCCAGGACGCCATCGCGAACAGGACGATGCAGGGCAGCGCCAGGAGGACCTGCTGGGTCGTGTTGCGCACGGGCACGAGGGCGACCAGCGCCTGCTGGAGCGGCCAGCCGTACAGGTAGATCCCGTAGGAATAGTCGCCGCGCCGCAGCAGGGTGGGCACCCAGAGGTCCGTCACGCCCAGGCAGACCGTGAGGTAGACCAGCGCCGGCAGGACCACGAGGTTCAGGAACGGGAAGACCGGCACCGCCGTCACGGCGGTCAGGTCGAGTGCGCCGGCCGCGGCCACGACGAGCGCCGCCACGCCGATCAGGCGCGGATCGTAGGGGAGGCGGTGGCGATACAGATAGGCCGCGATCCCGAAGAGGAACGCCACGTAGAGGCGCGAAGCCTTGTCGACGAGCAGCTTGTCGGCCAGGCGCGCCGGCAGGCTCGCGGGCTCGCCCGTGCCGACGACGCCGAGGATGAAGCCGAGCAGGATGATCAGGGCGGCCGCGCCGACGACCAGCCTCGGCCGCCGCAGGAGGCCGGTCAGCACGCACAGCGACATGAGCGCGTAGCAGGCGATCTCGTGCGGGATGGTCCAGAGCGAGCCGTTGACGACGTCGGTGGGGTTGTGGGCGAACACGCCCGGCAGCGTGTAGACGATGAGCCCGAGGATATTGGCGAAGTACCGGTAGGTCTGCGGGTCGGCGGCGTAGTGCGCCAGCGGCAGCACCGTGAACGCCGGCCCCAGGACGACGGCGCTGAGCACGATCTCCACGGCCAGGGCGGGCAGGATCCGCAGCGCCCGGTTGAGGAGGAAGTCGCGCAGACGCAGGCGCAGGGCGCTCCCGGTGATCAGGAAGCCGCTCAGCCCGAAGAAGGCGGCGATGATGCCGTAGCTGCCGAGTTCGAAGAAGCCGTCGACCCGGGTGATCTCGTTGTTGACGATGGCGCGCCCGTGCCAGATCACGACCGACACCGCCAGGACGATCCGGAGCAGGTCGAAGCCGGGGGCGAGGCCCCCGCGCCTGTCGAGTACGGAGCCGACGGTCTGCATGCGCGTGGTCCGGTTGCGGGACGGATCCGCCTTTCATCGCCCGCCATTCGCTAAGAAAGCGCCACGACCGGGCCCGCATGATCGGCCTCGCGGCCAGGAGGCGGGGACGGATCGGTCCCCGGGACGGGCGATTCCGAAGCGCGTCTCCCCGCGCGGGAACGGCATCGGGACGATGCCCTCCCGGGCCGGGATCGCGGCCCGGTGCAGGCCGGCGGCCGGCGCGCGGGCGCGGCTCGAACGGCCTACACGGCGGCCAGCAGCCCGTCCCCCAGGTAATTCCCGGGTCGGGGCGTTCCGGGCAGAGCGAAGAAGTAGCCGCCGCCGATCGGGCGGATGTACTCCTCGAGGCCTTCGCCGGAGAGGCGGTTCTGCACGGTGACGAAGCCGGCGGAGAGATCGGCCTGATAGCAGACGAACAGCAGGCCCATGTCGAGCTGGCCGGCCGCTGTGAGCCCGCGGGAGTAGTTGTAGCTGCGGCGCAGGATCAGGCTGCCCTCCGTGCCGGGCAGGCGCGGGTTGGCGAGGCGGATATGGGCGGCGAGCGAGACGGTCTCGCCGTCCGGATCGGCGGCGTAGTCGGGCACGTCGCGCTCGTGGCCCCGCTTGAGCGGCGCGCCGCTGCCCTTGTGCCGGCCGATGATCGCTTCCTGCTCCCCGAGGGGCGTGCGGTCCCACCGCTCGACCAGGGTGCGGATGATCCGCACCACTTGGTAGCTCCCCCCGACCGCCCAGGCCGGCTCCTCCTGCCCGGGCCCGACCCAGACGTAGCGGTCCATCAGCCGGGGATCCCGGACGTCGAGGTTCGCGGTGCCGTCCTTGAAGCCCAGCATGTTGCGGACGGTATCCGCCCCCATGGTCTTCACCACGTGCGGCGGCAGGAAGCCCTCGATCTTCCAGCGGGGCGCGAGGAGGCCGGGCGTCGCCTTGAGCACGTCGCGCAGGGCGTGGATGTTGGTCTCGGCGGTGTTCGAGCAGAACTGGATCAGCAGGTCGCCGTGGCACTGGGCCGGGTCGAGGGCGTCGTTGGAGAAGCGCTCCATGGGCCCGAGATGGCGCGGGCGGGCGCGCGCCAGGCCGAACCGGTAGTCGAACAGGCTCGCGCCGACCGAGAGGGTGGCGGTGAGGTTGTCGGGCAGGACCGTGGGCCCGAGAATGCCGGAATCGCGCGGCGGCAGCTGCGGGTGGACATCCGGCACGGTGCCGCCCTGCGTCAGGAAGGCGAGGCGCTCGGAGAGCGTCCGGAATAGGTGGGGAAGCTCGCCGCGCCGCTCGGCCAGCACGTCGAAGGCCACGTACAGGGAGGCGGCCGGCTGCGGCGTCACGATCCCGGCCTGATGGAGCCCGTAGAAGGGCTGGGCGACGAGGGTCCCCTCCGTGGCGGTGGTCGGCGTCGCGTCCTCGGCCCGGGCCGGGCCGAGGAGCGCGGTCGCGCCGAGGCCGCCGAGGAACCGGCGGCGGGTGGAGACCGGTGCAGGGGAATGCATCATCGCTCGACGAAATCTGATCGTTCTACCGCTTGTTGTCTCGAATAAAGACCACAGGGCGGCGCCTTGGCAATTTTGTCAGTCGATTCCCAGCCGACCGCGCAGGGTCGACAGATCTTCGGCCAGCAAGGTGATCGGCCCTTTGAGGGCATTCCGGTCCCGGGCCGTGAGGTTGTCGTAGCTCTGGAAGCCCCCGTCCGGGCTGCGATAGCGGGCGAGCAGGTCCTCGACCCGCTTGTAGCTGCGCTCGACCCGCGCCACGAAATCCCGGTCCGCCAGCAGCGGGCGCAGGAGCGTGAACACCACCTTCGAGCCCTCGATGTTGGCCTGGAAGTCCCACAGGTCGGTGCGGCTGTAGCGCTCCTCCTCGCCGCTGATCTTGGTGGCGGCGATCCCCTCGATCAGGGCCGAGGCGGTCCCGACCGCCTTGGCGGGCGGGATGGCCAGCCCGGCGACCCGGTCGCGCAGGATCACGGTCTCGGCGGCGAGGCGCTCCGCGGCCTCGCCGAGCCCCTCCGTGCTGCCGTGGGTGAAGAGCGCCATCTCCAGGCGGTGGAAGCCCACGAAGGCGGGATCGCGCTCGCGCAGTTCGAACTCGTCGCCGCGCACGTCGAGGCGCTTGATCAGGTCGGGGAACAGGGCCGCCACGGGCTCGATGCGCTCGTAGGGCGCGCGCGCCGGAGCGTAGAGCCGGCGCGCCTCCGCGAGCTGCCCGGCCTGGACCGCCGCGACGAACCGCGCGGTCTCGCGCACGAAGGCGTCGGCCTGGGCGACGACGTAGGTCCTGTAGGCCGCCAGGGCGGCGGCCAACTCGGGCGCGGCCGGCCGGGACGGGCGCGCGGGACGCGGCGGGCTGTCCGGCTGCTCGAGGGCCCAGCCCGGACGCGGATCACCGAGGCCGACCATCAGCGCCACGGCGACGGCCGCGGCGCGGCGTCGATCCGGTGCGAGGCGTGGAATCTCGGGCATGGGCGGCCGGCGGCAGACCTTGTCGCGGAGCGCGGCGCGAGCCGACCGCACCGTTCGGCTAGCCGAGGCCGCGCCCAGGGGCAACCGCCCGCGGCGGCGGCGGTTCGACCGGCTCGTCCCGGAGAGGCCTTCCGGACACCCCGTGGATCAGGACGGCCGCGCGGTCAGACGAGGAGCGGGAGCAGAATGGCGAGCAGAATATTCCCGCCCACGAGGAGGACCAGCGGCAGTGCGTCCATGACCGGTCAGCCCAGGCAGGCGAGCGCGCGGGCGCCGAGGGCGGCAGGCTTCGCGCTGCAGGCCCGGGGGGGCATCGCGGAGGCCTGCGCGCCGGCCGGCAGGGCGGTGACGGTCTGCGAGAGCATCGGCAGGTAGGTGGTGCCGACCATGAGGCCGGCCGAGAGCAGCAGGCGGGCGATGACGTCGAGCATGGTGTTTCCCCTTTTTCGGCCTTCGAGGACCGTTGTGCGGGGCGGTATCTACGGGTGCCGTGCTGCGGGAATATTGCGTCCTGTGTTGCTTCATCGCTCTCGGGAAGTCATCGCGCGGATGCCACAATAACCGAATGTGTCGTCGCGGGGTCGGCGACGGATCTGGAGGCCGCAACGGTGGCGGGGCGCGGGACGCGGTGTGGGGCACGATGCGGGGCGCGATGATGCGCGGGTTCAGCCATTCCGGCATCGCCCGCCGCGTCCTCGTGGTTGGGGCGATCCCGATCCTGGTCGCGGCCGCGATCGCGCTGGGCGCCTGGATCCTGCTCCGCGAGGCCGAGCGCGCCCGAGCCGGCGCCGTGGTGGCGACGGAGACCGCACAGACCCTCACGGCGATGAACCGGGCGCGGGCTGATGCCGTCAGTGGCGGCCCCGAGCGGCGGGACGAGGCCGAGCGCCGCTTCGACGAGCGGGCCGCGACGGCGGCCGGGCAGCTCGACCGGCTGGAGCGGCTGGCGCGGACGCGCGGCCAGTCGGCCCTGGTGGCGACCGTGACGGGTGACCTGACCTCGCAGGTGACGCGGATGCGCGCGCTCCTCCTCTCGGAGCGGACCGCGAACGCCACGATCGCCGACATGGCCCGGCGGGCGGACGCCCTGGTGGCGCTGACCGACGTCGCGCGCCGGCGCCAGCAGCAGGACAACGCCCAGCTGATCGCGGTCCTGGCCGTCAAAGACACCGAGCTGGAGCGGAACCAGGGCGTCGTCACCGCGCTGCGGGAGCTGCACGAGGCGATCAGCACGGCGGAGCTGAACCGGGCGCGCATCGGCCGGCCGGTCTTCCCGATCGAGTTCGACGAACTCGCCGGCGACCTGCGGCAGCTCGATGCGGTGGGCGACCGGCTGCGCCGGGTCCTGCGCGTCGACGGCGAGGCCGGGGCGGCCGACCGGGCGACGGAGCTGCTGAAGGCCTACCGCGACCGGAGCCGGACCGAGGACGACCTCAACCGCGTGCTCTCCGAAGGGTTCGAGCTGACCCGCGCCACCCAGGCGGGCCGGGTGCTGGTCGAGTGGTGCGACCAGCTCGTCCAGGTCAACGTCGCCCGCCAGAGCCGCCTGTACGAGGAGGTCGCGCTCCTCATCCGCCACTCCGTCCTGTCGAACGAGGCCGAACTCTCCGCCCAGGACATCGCCCTCACGGCCCTGCGCCTCGCCCGGCGGACGGATGCGGCGCTGGCGCGCCGGGACACCGCCGAGGCGTCGCGGGTGCTGGAGGCGGGCGCGGATCTGTCCGGCACCTCCCGGACGCTGCTCATCCCGGTGAGCATCCGGGATGAGATGGCGGGGGCGATCGACGGGTGGCGCACGCAGCTCGCCGCGACGATCGAGAAGATCGGCGAGCAGAACGAGACCATCGCCGACATGGACCGGCGGGCAGCCACCATGAGCGCCAACGCCCAGACCCTGAGCCGGGCCTTCATCGACGACGCCGACCAGTTCGGCAGCGTGATCCGGCAGCTCCTGATCGTCGGGGCCCTCGGGGCCCTGTGCCTCGGGATCGGGGCCGCCGCCGCGGTGGCGCGCTCGATCACGCGGCCGCTGCACGCCCTCCAGCACAGCATCGTCACCGCCGCCGCCGCGCCCGCCCCCGAGGATATCGGCCGGGACGACCACCTGCTCACCCGGCGGGACGAACTCGGCGACATCGCCCGGGCGACCAACGCGTTCCTGGAGCAGATCCGCCGCCGGGAGGCGGACCGGCGCAACGCGTCCCAGCGGGCCGACGACGCGCTGGTGACCCTGCGGCAGGCGCAGGAGGACCTGATCCGGGCCGAGCGTCTCGCCTCGCTGGGCCAGCTCGTCGCGGGCGTCTCGCACGAGATCAGCACACCGCTGGGCATCGCGCTGACCACCGCGACGCAGGTCCAGTCCGACTCGGCCGCGTTCGAGCGCATGGTCGGGGACAACCAGCTCTCCCGCTCGCGGCTGACCCAGTATGCCGGGCGCATGCGGGAGGGCGCGCAGCTCCTGACCAGCAACCTCATGCGGGCGGCCGACCTGCTCTACAGCTTCAAGCAGGTGGCGGCCGACCAGGCGATCGAGGACCGGAGGGCGTTGAACCTCGCGGACTGGATCGACGAATTGCTGAAGAGCCTGCGGGCGCTGGCGCGGCCGGGCCGGCACGTCTTCGTCGTGGCCTGCCCGCCCGACCTCGTCGTCGACACGCTCCCCGGCATCCTGGCGCAGGTCGTCACCAACGCCGTCAAGAACGCGATCGAGCACGGCTTCCAGGACCGGGAGGGCGGCCGCATCACCATCACGGGGTTCCGGACCGCGGACGGGATCGGCCTGTCCATCGCGGATGACGGGCGCGGCATCGACGGCGCCGATCTCGGCCGCGTGTTCGACCCGTTCTTCACCACGGCCCGCGCCCGCGGGGGGACGGGCCTGGGGCTGCACATCGTCCACAACCTCGTGGTGAACCGCCTCCAGGGGCGGGTCGAACTGCAGAGCGGCGCCGGCACGGTGCTGCGGCTGTGGCTCCCGGAGCGGCTGGCATGAGCGGCGCGACCCAACCTTCCCCGCACGGCGTCGGCCGCCTGCGGCGGCGGATCGCCGGCGCGCTCGCCGGCCTGATCCTCACGCTGCGCCCGCTGCCGGCCGCCGCCCTCACCGAGCTGCAGTTCTGGCACGCCCTCGACGGGCCCAACGGCGAGCTGGTGACCCGCATCGCCGAGACGTTCAACGCGTCGCAGCCCGACTACCGGGTCGTGCCGGTCTACAAGGGCTCCTACGCGGAGACGATCAGCAGCGGCATCACGGCGTACCGCACCGGCGCGGCCCCGCACCTGCTGCAGGTCTTCGAGGTCGGCAACGGCACCATGGCGGCCGCGATCGGCGCCGTCAGGCCCGTCGCCACCGTGATGCGGGAGGCGGGGCTCTCGGCGAGGCCGGAGGATTTCCTGCCGGTCGTCGCCACCAACTACCTGGATGCCGAGGGCGGGATGCTGTCCTTGCCCTTCAACGTCTCCTCGACGGTGATGTGGATCAACCGGGACCGGCTCCGGCAGGCGGGCCTCGACGCCAAGCGCCTGCCGGCGACCTGGCCGGAGGTCTTCGAGGCCGCGCGGCGGATCAAGGCGGCGGACGGCAAGCGGTGCGCGCTGTCCTCGGCCTGGCCGACCTGGGTGCATCTCGAGCAGCTCTCCGTCTGGCACGACCGGCCGCTCGCGACCCGGTCCAACGGCCTCGACGGCTACGACGCCGAACTCGTCTTCAACGGCCCGCTCCAGGTCCGCCACCTTCAGAACCTCGTCGATCTGAAGCGGGCGGGCGTGTTCGAGTACAACGACCGCGTCAACCGGGGGGAGGGCCGGTTCGTCTCGGGCGACTGCGCGATCTTCCTCACCTCGTCGAGCCTGTACGGCAAGGTTTCCACCGCGGCCCGGTTCGACTGGACGGTCGCGCCGATGCCCTTCTACCCCGACGTGGTCGCGGAGCCGCAGAACGCGATCCTGGGCGGCGGCTCGCTCTACGTGATGCAGGGCAAGACGCCGGACGAGTACCGCGGCGTCGCCCGGTTCCTGGCCTTCCTCATGGAGGGACGGCAGCAGGCCGCGCTGTACCGGAACACCGGCTACATCCCGACCACGCGCGGCGCCTATGCCGACGCAGTGGCGGAGGGGTTCTTCGAGCGGCACCCGCAGCTCCACGTCGCCGTGCAGGAACTCACCCGGCGCCCGCCGACGCGCAACACCGCCGGCCTGCGCCTGGGCAACATGCTGCAGATCCGCGACCTGTGGGCGGAGGAGCTGGAGGCGGCGCTGAACGGGGCGAAGTCGCCGCAGGAGGCCCTCGACGACGCCGTGGCGCGGGGCAACCAGGTGCTGCGGGTCTTCCAGCAGCGGACCAAGAAGTGAGCTGGCCTCACCGGGAAGCGCGGAACCGCACCGTCTCGAACAGGTGGCGGCCGAGGGGATCCATCGTCAGGCCGAGCACGTCGTTGCGGAGCGCCAGATGCACCTTGGTGTGGGCCAGGGGGACCCAGGGCATCGCCTGCCGGACGAGGACCTGGGCCCGGCGGTACAGGGCCAGACGCGTCTCCCGGTCGCCGGTGCGGCGGGCGGCCTCGACCAGCCGGTCGTAGGCCGGGTCGCACCAGCGGGCGAGGTTGGCCCCGCCGGTCTGGGCGGCCTTGCAGCCGAGCAGGACGTTCAGGAAGTTGTCCGGGTCGCCGTTGTCGCTCGTCCAGCCGTAGAGCATCAGGCTGGGCTCCCCGCCGTAGAGGGCGGCGCGGTACGCGTTCCAGGCGCGCGTCACCGGGCGGGCGCGGATGCCCACCCGCGCGAGGTCGGCCTGGATCATGTCGGCGACGCGCCGGCCGTTCGGGTTGTAGGGCCGGCTGACCGGCGGATACCAGAGTTCGACGTCGAAGCCCTCGGCGAGTCCCGCCTCCGCCAGCAGGCGCAGGGCCTCGGCGCGGTCGAAGGGGGTATCCGGCAGGTCCCCGTCATGGGCCCAGATCCCCGGCGGCAGGGGGCCCTGCGCCAGGATGCCGGCATCGCCGTAGACGCCCGCCACGATCGCCTGCCGGTCGATCGCGAGGTTGACCGCGCGCCGCACCCGGACGTCGCCGAAGGGCGCGCGGGTCGTGTTGAGGGCGAGGTAGGCCACGTTCAGCTCGGCGAGCGCGAGCAGCCTCAGGCCCGGCTCCGCGCGGATCGCGTCGAGGTCGCCGGTGGCCGGGAACGCCATGGCGTGGCATTCCCCGGCCCGCAGCTTGGTCAGCCGGACCGCCGCGTTCGGCGTGATCGCGAAGACGAGGCCGTCGGGGCGCTCGCCCGGTTCGCCCTCGTCCGCCGCGCGGCGCCAGTAATCCGGGAAGGCGCGGTAGCGCAGGACCTGGTCGGGCCGGTAGCCCTCGAACACGAACGGGCCCGTCCCGATCGGCGCACGGGCGAGGTCGTCCGACGCGTTGCCGGCCGCGAGGGCGGCCGCGTACTCGGCCGACAGGACGGCGCCGAAGGCCTGCGCGATGTTGGCCAGGAAGGTGGTGTCGGCCTCGCGCAGCCGGAAGCGGACGTGGCGCGGGTCCGGGGCGTCGACGGCCTCGATCAGGTCGGCGAGGCCGAGGTCGTGGAAGTAGGTGAAGCCCTGCGCGGCGCCGTCGGGTCCGGGGCGCCGCTGCCGGGCGAAGGAGAACACCACATCCTCGGCGTTCAGGGGGCGGGTCGGGGTGAAGCGCGCGTTGGCGTGGAAGCGCACGCCGTCCCGCAGGGTGAACACGTAGGTCCGGCCGTCCTCCGAGACCGTCCAGGATTCGGCGAGCGCCGGGCGGATCGTCGTGGTGCCGGGCGCGAACTCCACCAGCGCATTGTAGACCTGCCACGCCGCGTTCATCGTGGTGGTGGTCGTGGCGCGGGCGGGATCGAAGCTCTCCGGGCTGCCCTCCGAGCAGAACACGAAGGTGCGGGACGCCGCCGGACCCGGGCTGACCAGCAGGCCGGCCGCGAGGGCGAGGAGCCCGGCCCGGTGACCGGCGGCGCGTCTCACGGCGTCCCGATCGCGACGGGGAGCGGCCGGGCCGCCGTCGCCGCGGGCCGGGCGGGAAACTCGACCTGCACGGTGGTCCCCTGGCCGGGTTCGCTCGTCAGCGCGATGCGGCCGCCGAGCTTGGCGGTCACGAGGTTGTGGACGATGTGCATGCCGAGCCCCGTGCTGCCGGCGCTGCGCGCCGTCGTGAAGAACGGATCGAAGATCCGGTCGAGGTGCTCCGGGGGGATGCCCTGACCGGTGTCGCGGACCTCGATCCGCACGAGGCCGTCGGCGCGTTCCGACACCGCCACGGTGATCCGGCCCGCCTGGCCGGCGCGGAAACCGTGCACGACCGCGTTGGCGATCAGGTTGGTCACGATCTGCGCCAGCACGCCGGGATTGGTGCCGATGACGAGGCCGGCGGGGCAGGCGCGCTCCACGACGTGGCCGCCCTTGCGCAGCATCGGTTGCAGGCTCGCCAGCAGATCGTCGAGCCAGGTCGCGAGTTCGACGCTGCGGCTCTCGTCGCTGACGCGGTCCACCGCGACCTGCTTGAAGCCCTGGACGAGATCGGCGGCCCGGGTCAGGTTGGTGCAGAGCAGGGTGGCGCCCTCCTCGACCCGGTCGACGAAGTGGTTCAGCCGGGAGCGCGACAGCGTGCCGGCGGCGAGGCCCGTCCGGAAGGTCCGCGCCTCGTCGCTCATGAGCGTCCCGGTGGTCAGCGCGATGCCCAGCGGCGTGTTGATCTCGTGCGCCACGCCGGCCACGAGCTGCCCCAGGGAGGCGAGCTTCTCGGCCCGGACGAGGTTGTCCTGGGTCCGGCGCAGCTCGACCAGGGCGACGTCGGCCTGATCCTTGGCGCGGCGCAGCGCCCCTTCCCGGCGCGTGATCTCCGAGACGAAGACCGCGGTGGCGCGGGCGATGTCGCCGAGTTCGTCCCGGCGCCCCGTGCCGCGCACGGCCGCGCCCGCCGGATTGGCGGTCAGCATCACCATGTCGCCCTGGAGGGCGCGCAGGGGCACCAGGATCGAGCGGGCGACGAAGATCACCACCAGGGCGCCGAACAGCAGCAGCCCGGCCGCGCCGGCGAGGAGGATCCGCTGGATGAAGATGCCGAACCGGTCGGCATCCCCCACGAAGGCGTCGTTGAGGGCCTTGGCGCTGTCGATCATCGTCGCGGCGAGCCCGTCCATCGCGACGATCATCGCGTTCTGCTGCCGCAGGCCGCCGATCGTGGTGGTGAGGCGTGCCCGCCAGCCGTCGAGGGCCTGCACCATCTCGGCCTGGATCAGCGGCGAGATCGGCAGGGCGTTGGCGCTCCGGGCGAGGCGCTCCCCCGCCTCGCGCATCCGCTCCGCCAGGGCGGCATCCCGGTGCAGCAGGGCGCCGGCGGTGCGCGGGCCGAGCTTGAGGGTGCCGATGGCGACGTTCTGGGTGGCCTGCTCGATCTCGTTGGCCTCCACCGAATAGGCCAGGAGCTGAGCCACCTCGTCGTGCAGGCTCTCCTGGCCGGAGGTCTCGATCTTGAGGGTGCGCTCGATCCACCCGTCGAGTTTCGCGCCGCGATCCGGGCTCTGCCCCGCCGTCTCCGCGCTCAGCGCGTCGAGCGCCTCGGCCTCGGCCGCCCGGCCGTCGAACCGCAAAGCCGCCGCCAGGTCGCGGCTGGCGGTGCGGACGCGGGCCTGCGCGCGCTGGGCCTCGGCCTCCGCGACCGAGGGGCCGGCCGGGTCTGCCGCCGGGCCGGTGTTCTGGGCGCCGGCCTGAGCGGCGAGCACCGCGCTCTCCGCGCTCCGGGCCCGCAGCGTGTTGAGGTGAACGACGAGGCCGCGGGCGACTCGCAGCGCCTCGACCTTCTCGGCCAGCGAGCGGGCGAGGTCGGCGTTCGAGGATTGCTGTCGCAGGCGCGCCCGGTCGGTGAGGTCGATCAGGGTGTCGGCCCGCTGCGTCATCTCGCGGATCAGGCCGTCATTCTCCTGGGTGCGGCGGATGAAGGCCTCCATCTGGCCCCGGTAGCGGGCCAGGGCCTCCTCCACCGAGGCGATGCGCGCGCGCTGCGCGTCGATGCGGGCGAAGCCCGCGAGCCGACCCAGGCCGGCTTCGGCCCGCGCCGTCAGGCTCGCGAAGCGCGCGGCGTAGGGGGGGCGGTCCTGCGCGTCCGCGGCGGCGTACTGGTCGCGGACGAGGCGCGCGGTGGCGAGGTCGTGGTACACGTCGGCGACCAGCACCGCCCCGCCGCGGGCGCGCTCCTCCTGGGCCAGGAGGAGCCAGCCCGCCATGGCGATCGCGCCGGCGGCGAGGATCGGCACGCCTCCGACCAGGGCGATCTTGGGTCCAACCCGCATCCGCGTCCCGCCATAGGGGTCCGGCAGCAACTTAAAGCCGTGCCCCTGCGCGGAGCAATCCGGCGGCGCTCCGGCGCGTCCCCGGTCGGCGGCCGGCTCGGCGCCGCCGGGTCGCTGCGCCGCGCGGGCGGGGAGGGCGGCGGAACCATCCCCGGCGGGCGGTTTCAGCGGGGCCGGGATCCGGCGGGTCGCGGCTCGGGGGCGGCCAGGACGGCATCCTGCGGGTCGCGCGCGCCATCGCGGGGCGTCGGCACGCCGAACCGCTCCTCACGGGTCGGCAGGCGCCGCGGCGCGGCGTGGCGGCCACGCAGCATGAGTTGCAGCCGGAGCAGCAGGTCGGGATCTTCGCCGGAACCGGGATCGTCGCTGAAATGCGGCATGGCGGCCTCCGCCCTTCACCGCGGACGGGGCGCGGGATCGACCGCGATGAGCCGGACGCGGCGGGGCGCCGGACTCTCCGCGGCGCCGGCCCCCGCACAGGAGCCCGGCGGATACGGCCAGGCCGCCGCACAGGGAGCGCCGTCACGGGGCGAGGCGGCGGAGGTCTGCGCCCCGCGCGCCGCCGGCTCGCCCCCGCCCGGGGCGACCAGGCCGACGAGCATCAGGACGCAGACCGTGCCGGCTGCCGCGGCCGAAGAGGTTCCGATCACATGTCGCATGGCCTGTCCTCCGGGCGCCCGCGGCCCTCGAGTCTGCCACGCTGATAGACGTGTTCCGTGCCGCCGTTATTGCGTCCCGCCCGGTCTGCCGGCTGAAATGTTGCGTTCTCGCGCAACGAGGCAACATTCCGCTGCCGCCCGTCAGTCGCCCTCGGGGCGAAATATGTATCCGAGGCCCCGGACGGTGCGGATGTAGCGCGGATTGCCGGGGTCCGGCTCGACCTTCTTGCGGATGCGGTTGATCCGCACGTCGATGGCGCGGTCGAACGCGTCCGGATCGCGGGCATCGGCGAGGTCGAGCAGGCGCTCGCGCGACAGGGCCCGCCGCGGGTGGTCGGCGAACGCCTTCAGGAGATCGAATTCCGAGCGGGTCAGCGCCTGTTCGAGGCCGGCATCGTCGCTCAGGCGCAGGGCGTCGAGCTCCAGCCACTTGGTCCCGAACCGGATTCGGCGTCCCGGCTCCGGCCCCGGGGCAGCCGCGGCCACCGCGTGGCCCGGTGCCTGAACGCGGCGCAGCACCGACCGCACCCGCGCCACCAGCTCCCGCAATTCGCAGGGCTTGGGCAGGTAATCGTCGGCCCCGAGTTCCAGCCCGACCACCCGGTCGATGGCGCTCGCCGTGGCGGTGAGCATGATGATCGGAATCGCCGTCCGGGCCTTCAGGTCGCGCACGATCGAGAGCCCGTCCTCCTCCGGCATGTTGAGGTCGAGCACGATCAGGTCCGGGCTGTGGCGGGCGAGGTGCTCCCGCAACGCGCGCCCGCCGTCGCACAGGACCACCCCGAAGCCGTGGAGCTTCAGGTAATCGCCGACCATCTCGCGGGTCGCCGCCTCGTCATCGACCACGGCGATCGAGGGGACCGCCGCGCCGCCACGGGCGGCCGCGGGCGCTGGCCATTCTGGAATGCTCATCGCGGCTGCGCGCACTTTCCGGTTCCGCTTTGGAACGAATGCAGGAATCGTATCGGCATACGATAGCGTGACAAGCTTTCAACACGATTGCTAGCGTACTCGTCAGGTTTCGAACGGCATTTCAGGCCATAGCCATGGATGACGATACCCTCACGTTGATCCCCGACGATCTCGATGAGGCGCCGCCGAGCGCGGGGGCGTGGGTCATCGCCGTGATCGACGACGATCCGGCGGTCCATGACGGCACCCGCTACGCCCTGGCGAGCTACACCCTCGACGGGCGCGGCCTGGAGATCCTCACCGCCCGGTCGGCCGCGGAGGCGCGGGTGCTGCTCGCCGAGCGCCGCGACGTGGCGGTGGTGCTGCTCGACGTGGTGATGGAGACCGACAATGCCGGGCTGGAGCTGGTCGACTACATCCGGCGCGACCTCCGGCAGGAGACGGTGCGGATCATCCTGCGGACCGGCCAGCCCGGCCAGGCGCCGGAGCGGCGGATCATCGTCGATTACGACATCAACGACTACAAGGCCAAGACCGAGCTGACGGCCGACAAGCTGTTCACCAGCCTCACCGCGGCCCTGCGCGCCTACCAGCAACTCAAGCGCCTGGACGAGACCCGGCGCGGGCTGGAGATCATCATCGACGCGGCGCCGATGCTCCTCGACCACAAGTCGATGCAGCGGCTGGCCGAGGGCGTTCTCACCCAGGTCGCCTCGCTCCTGAACGTGGCCTGCGCGGGCATCCTCGTGCTCCGCGAGACCGCGGCCCCGCAGGAGCGCTTCTGCGTCCTGGCCGGGTCCGGCTGCTACGGACATTACGCGGGCCGCGAGCCGGCCTGGCCGCTGGAGGAGCGCGTGCAGCCCCTCGTCGAGCGGGCCTTCGCGGAGCGCCGCCACAGCTTCGGCGAGCACTGGTCGACCCTGTACCTGCACACCGCGAGCGGCAGCGAGATCGTGGCGCTGATCGAGGCCGACCGGCAGCTCTCCGAGACGGACCGCTCGCTCATCGCGCTGTTCACGAGCCGGCTGTCGATCGCCTTCGACAACGTCATCCTCTACGAGCGGCTGCAGCAGACCAACGCCGACTTGGAGCGGCGGGTGGTCGAGCGCACCGCCGAGCTGATCCGGGCGAACCGCCGGCTGGACCTGCAGCGCTCGGACCTGCGGCGGGCCAACAGCCTCAAGACCGAGATCCTCGGCACCATCGCGCACGACCTGAAGAACCCGCTGGCGGTGATCCTCGGCCGCGCCGAGATGCTGTCCGACCTGATCGACCTCCAGGGCGACCGGGCGCAGATGCGCGCGCAGATCGAGCACGTGCGCACCAGCGCCAAGGGCCTGACCGCCATGATCGACAGCCTCATGGCGGACGCGATGAACGACGCCCTCGACATCAGCCTGCGGCGCGAGCCGGTGGACCTCGCGGGCCTCGCCCGGGAGGTCTGCGAGGCCGACCGGCCGCTGGCCGACGCCAAGGGCCAGACCCTCGTCTGCGAGGGGCCGGAGGAGCTGTTCCTGTGCGGCGACGCCGAGCGCCTGCGGGAGGCCCTCGACAACCTCGTCTCCAACGCCATCAAGTACAGCCCGGAGGGGGGCGCGATCACCGTGCGGGTGAGCCGCGAGCCGGGCCCGCGGGGCGCGGAGCTGGTCTGCGCGGTCGCCGATCACGGCCCCGGCCTGTCGCCGGAGGATTCGACCCGGGTGTTCGGGCGCTTCCAGCGCCTCTCGGCGAAGCCCACCGGCGGCGAGAACTCCACGGGCCTCGGGCTCTCGATCGTCCGGCGCATCGCCGAGCTGCATGGGGGGCGCGCGACGGCCGAGAGCGCGGGGCCCGGCCTCGGGGCCGTGTTCTCGGTCCGCTTCCCGGAAGAGGCGGTCGGGCTGTACTGACCGTCCGCGCGGAGCCTCGGCGGATTGCCCGGCGGGGAGTCGGGCGGCGAAGGGTTCGCGGCCGTCTCGCCCGGCGGGGCTGATCGGTCCCGCGCGTGGCGGACGAAACAGTCGACGCAATCATCGCGCAAATGAGCTTGGCCATAACGCCGCTCCGAAGCAGCCGAGCGACGGTTGCCGCGATGGGGAGACGTCACATGGCCACTCAGATGATGACCACCGGACTCACCGGCACGGACCGCGTCGTGGCGTGGACCATGATCGCAGGACTGGCGCTGGCGCTCGTCCAGTACGCGCAGGGCCTGGCGCTGCCGACGCATTTCGTCTGACGGCGGATCCGCCTGAAGGCCGGTCGGGCGGCGGCGTGACAGGACCTGTCACCGCGCCGCATCTCTCAAGGGCCCCGGTGCCCGCGGCCTTGCGCGCGCCGGAATGTGACGCCTACAAGCTTGCCGGCTCAAGCTCGGCCCGGATCGAGCGGCAACGGCGCGGAGCGGGCCTCAAGGCCTTGCTCCGCATGGAGGAAACCGCGTGACATTCGCCCGATGCGGTGCAGCCCTGGCGCTGCTCTGGGGACTGGGTTCGGGTTCGCCCGCCCTGGCCGACGAGTGCGCCAATCGCGGCCAGCTCGACGACGCCTACTGCGACGCCAACAAGGACCTCGTCGCGGACGTGCCGGCCAAGACCCGCGACCCGAGCGTCATCGTGTTCGCCTACACGCCGGTCGAGGATCCGGCGGTCTACGAGAATTCCTTCAAGCCGTTCACCACCTACCTGTCGCAATGCACGGGCAAGCGGGTGGTCTACTATCCCGTGCAGTCGAACTCGGCCGAGATCGAGGCGATGCGCTCCGGCCGGCTCACGGTGGCGGGCTTCTCGACGGGCCCGCTGGGCTTTGCCGTCAACATGGCCGGCGCGGTCCCGTTCGCCGCCAAGGGCACCGAGAAGGGCTCCGAGGGCTACAACCTCATCGTCGTGGTGAAGGCGAGCAGCCCGTACAAGACGCTGACCGACCTTAAGGGCAAGCGCGTGGCCCATACCGCCCCGTCGTCGAACTCGGGCAATCTCGCCCCCAAGGCGCTGTTCCCGGAGCAGGGATTGAAGCCGGGCGAGGATTACAAGCTCATCTACTCGGGCGGCCACGACAAGTCGGCGCTCGGCGTCGGCACCGGCGACTACGACGCGGCCCCGGTGGCCTCCGACGTGTTCTACCGCATGGTCGCCCGCGGGACGATCAAGGGCGACGATTACCGGGTGATCTACAAGAGCGAGAAGTTCCCGACCTCCGGCTTCGCCTACGCCCACGATCTCAAGCCGGAACTCGCCGAGAAGCTGAAGCAGTGCTTCTACGATTTCCGCTTCCCGCCCGACATGGTGAAGGACTTCGAGGGCGACGACCGCTTCGCGCCGATCACCTACCTCAAGGACTGGGCGATCGTCCGCAAGGTCGCTGAGGATTCGGGCACGCCCTACAACAAGGCCGCCTACGAGCGGGAGGCCGCCCGCGAGGCCGAGGCGGCGCGCAAGAAGGCGGACGGCGCGGGCAAGCCGTGATGGCGGGATCCGCGCTGCGCGAGACCGCCGCCGGACCCGGCGCGGACGTCCGGGCGGATGACCCGCGCGCCCTGGTCATCCGCGGGCTCACCAAGGAGTATCGGCCCGGACAGCCGGTCCTGAAGGGCATCGACCTCGTGGTGCCCGGCACCGGCCTCACCGCCATCATCGGCCCGTCGGGAACCGGCAAGAGCACCCTGATCCGCTGCATCAACCGGCTCGTGCAGCCGACCTCGGGCGAGATCCTGTTCCGCGGCAAGGACCTCGCCCAGCTCTCCGGCCGCAGCTTGCGCCGGGCGCGCCGCCGGATCGGGATGGTGTTCCAGGAATACAACCTCGTCGAACGGCTCACCGTGATGGAGAACCTGCTCTGCGGGCGCCTCGGCTACGTGCCGGCCTGGCGCGCGTGGCTGCGGCGCTTCCCCGAGGCCGACATCGCCCGAGCCTTCGAGCTGCTCGACGCGGTCGGCCTCTCGGGCTTCGCCACGCGCCGGGCCGACGCCCTCTCCGGGGGGCAGCGCCAGCGCGTCGGCATCGCGCGGGCGATCATGCAGGAGCCCGAGATCGTGCTCGCCGACGAGCCGACCTCGTCCCTCGACCCGAAGAGCTCCGTCGAGATCATGGAGATCCTGTCGCGGCTCGCGGCCGAGCGCGGCGTGCCGGTGGTCGTCAACATCCACAACGTGGCGCTGGCCCAGCGGTTTGCGGCGCGCATCGTCGGCATGTCGGGCGGGCACGTGGTCTACGACGGTCCGCCCGACCGGCTGAGCGAGCGCGACCTGCGCGGCATCTACGGCGGCGAGAACTGGCTCGAATGAGCGCGCGGACCGGACCGGATCCCTCGGGCGCCTCCCGCGACGTCGCCTTCCGCCCGAACTGGACGGCGCGCGCCGGCTGGGCGCTCCTCGCCCTCTACGCGCTCTACGCCGCCACCCAGCTCGGCTTCGAGCCGGAGCGCCTCGCCAGCGGGCTCGGCCACGGCCGCCAGTTCCTGGCCCGGATGTTCCCGCCCAACTTCTCGCGCTGGGAGCTGATCCAGTCCGGCATCGCCGAGAGCCTGCAGATCGCCGTGATCGCGACGGTGATCGGCATCGCGGTCGCGCTGCCGATCGGCTTCCTGGCGGCCCGTAACCTCATGCCGCCCTGGGTGACGTGGCCGATGCGGGCGCTCATCGCCCTGTGCCGCTCGTTCCACCCGATCATCGTGGCGATCCTCTTCGTGAAGGCGATCGGCTTCGGGGCGCTCGCGGGCGTGATGGCGCTGATCGTCGCCTCGGTGGGCTTCATCGCCAAGCTGTTCGCCGAGGCGATCGAGGAGATCTCCCTCAAGCAGGTCGAGGCGGTGCGGGCGACGGGCGCGGGCTTCCTGTCGACCCTGATCATGGGCGTGCAGCCGCAGGTGCTGCCGCGCTTCATCGGCTTCGCCACCTACCAGCTCGATTCCAACCTCCGGAACTCCACCATGGTGGGGATCGTCGGCGGCGGCGGCATCGGCGCGACGCTGTTCACCGCCTATCAGCGCTTCGACTACGACGTCGTGCTGGCGATCCTGATCGTCATCGTCACGCTGATCATGGTGGCCGAGATCGTGTCGGGCTGGGCACGCAGGGTGTTCCAGTGAGCGCCGCCGCCTCCGCCGCCCCGACCCCCCGCCGCTGGCAGCGCTTCACGCCGCTGAAGCGTCTCGCGCGGCTCGCCTTCACCCTGTTCGCGGTGGCCGCCTTCGTGGCGAGCCTGCGCACCATCGAGGTGATCCCGGAATTCCTCTACGACGCCCCCGACCAGCTCGCCGACCTGTTCGGCCGCATGTGGCCGATGGATCTCGGCTATGTCGGCCCGACCCTCCGGGCCCTGGTGGAGACGCTGCACATCGCGACGCTCGGCACGCTGATCGCGATCGGGATCGCGGTCCCGATCGGATTGCTGGCGGCGCGGAACGTGACGTCCAGCTTGGCCCTGAACCTGCTGGCGAAGTTCGTCTTCGTGACGTCCCGCTCGGTCAATTCCCTGGTCTGGGCGCTGCTGTTCGTGGCGGTGTTCGGGCCCGGGCCGCTCGCCGGCACGCTGGCCATCGCCCTGCGCTCCGTCGGCTTCACCGGCAAACTCTTCGCCGAGGCGCTGGAGGAAGCCAACCGCGGCTCCATCGAGGCGCTGCAGGCCGCCGGGGCTGGGCGGCTCTCGACCCTGCTGCTCGGCTACTGGCCGCAGGTGAAGCCGGCCTTCTGGTCGATCGCGCTGTTCCGCTGGGACATCAACATCCGGGAATCGGCCGTGCTCGGCCTGGTCGGCGCGGGCGGCATCGGCGTCGCCCTCGATACCGCGCTGAACCTGCTCTACTGGGATCAGGTGGCGGTGGTGCTCGCGGCGATCTTCGGTGTCGTCATCCTGGCGGAGATCGTGGTCACGCAGCTTCGGTCGCGGACGCTCTGATCCGGCCGATCAGGATCAGGGTCCCGACTGGCCCCGAGGGGGCGGTGCGGGCGGTGGACGCCACGATGCCCGCGGCACGGCCCTGGTCTCGCCCGCGGGCCACGGGAACTCGTGCGGCCCGGGCAGTCCGGAGCGCTGCACGAGCCGCAAGAGCGCCCCGCCCGGCGCGGATGGGATCGGCCCCCTCCGCCACACCCGCAACGACGGCCAAGACGGCTCCGGCTCGGGATGCCCGACGGGGCAGGCCGGATCACCGCCACGCAGGGCGCGTCCCCGGCGATGAACGCCGAGCACGCCTTCGACCCCGCGTTCCGCGACGGCTCGGCCCCGGTCTTCGGCGGCGCGCAGCTGCGCGAGGGAGCAGGCGTCGCCGGCGTCCGCTGATCGCGCGTCGCTCGCGCATCCCCGTGCGCCGCGGCGGGACGCGACGGGTCGATCCGCGGCGGGGTCAGCGTCCTCGCGTTCTGTCTCCTGCACGTCGTTGACCAGGGCCGGCGAACAATTTGCCGAAAGCGTAGCGCAAAGCTTCGGCCGCTCCCGTCCACCCGGTGGACGCGTGGCGCCCCGCGGCGTCTGATCCCGGCACAAGAACTGAATACAGAATCATCAGGGAGGCTTGCATGCTGCGCGGGTTGGTCGTCGCTGCCCTGCTCGGGCTCACCGTCGGCGCGGCCGCAGAGGAGCCGCTCCGCTTCGAGGTCGACCCGGCCTGGCCGAAGCGCCTGCCCAACGACTGGATCATGGGTCAGGCCGCGGGCGTCGCGGTCGACGCGGAGGACAATGTCTGGGTGATCCAGCGCCCGCGCACCCTCACCGACGACGAGAAGGCGGCGAGCCTCGATCCGCCGCGCACCCGCTGCTGCAAGCCGGCCCCCCCGGTCCTCGAATTCGATCAGGCCGGGACCCTGATCCGGTCCTGGGGCGGGCCCGGGGAGGGCTATCAATGGCCCCAGAACGAGCACGGCATCACGATCGACCACAAGGGCTTCGTCTGGCTCGCCGGCAACGGCGACACCGACGGCCAGATCCTGAAGTTCACGCCGGACGGCCGCTTCGTGCTCCAGATCGGCAAGCAGGGACCGCAGACCGACAGCCAGGACACCACCCGCCTGGGCAAGCCGGCCGGGATGATGGTCGATCCCGAGACGAACGAGCTCTACGTGGCCGACGGCTACTACAATCACCGCGTCATCGTGTTCGACGCCGAGACCGGCGCGTTCAAGCGGATGTGGGGCGCCTACGGCAAGCCGCCCACCGACGAGAAGCTCGGGGCCTACGATCCCGCGGCCGAGCCGGCGACCCAGTTCCGCAACCCGGTCCACTGCGTGCAGATCGCCCGCGACGGGCTGGTCTACGTCTGCGACCGGACTAACAACCGCATCCAGGTGTTCCACAAGGACGGCCGCTTCGTGAAGGAGATGTTCGTCGAGAAGAACACCCGGGCGAACGGCTCGGTCTGGGAACTCGCCCTGTGGCCGGACGAGCGCCAGAGCTACCTGCTCAACGCCGACGGGGCCAACAACGAGGTCCGCACCCTGAGCCGCGACACCGGCGAGATCCTCGGCCGCTTCGGCCGCAACGGCCGGATGGCGGGCGACTTTCACTGGGTCCACAACCTCGCGGTGGACTCGAAGGGCAACGTCTTCACCACCGAGGTGGATACCGGCAAGCGCGCCCAGAAATTCCTCTTCCGCGGCGACATGGTCCTGCGCAAGCGCGCCGCGCTGCAGGAGGGCCAGACGGCGGGCCAAGCGGTTGGCCAAGCGGTTGGCCAAGCGGTCGGCCAAGCGGCGGGCCAGCCGGCAGGAAGCCCGCGATGATCGCCGATTCCGACCCGGCCGCGGGGGCCGCCTGCCCCTGCTGCCTCCCGCGAAGGGGTTTCATGCGCCGCCTCGCGGGCCTGGGCGCGGCGGCCCTCACGGCCCTTCCCGCCGCCGCCGCGGCCGAGCCCTTGGGCTATGCGGGCCTCGTGATCGACTGCCACGGACACTACACCACCGAGCCGCCCGCCATGCTGGCGTGGCGCAAGCGCCAGATCGACGCCATCAACGATCCCGCGCAGGCCCCGTCCCCCGCCGACCTCAAGGTCAGCGACGACGCGGTGCGCGACAGCGTCCGCGCGCGGCAGCTCACGCTCCAGTCCGAGCGGGGCATCTCGCTGGCCCTGTTCTCGCCCCGGGCGGGCGGGATGGGCCACCATATCGGCAACGCCCGCACCAGCCTCGACTGGTCGATCGTGTCGAACGACATGATTCACCGCGTCGTGAGCCTGCATCCCAGGAACTTCGTCGGGGTCTGCCAGCTACCGCAGACGCCGGGCGTGTCGCCGAAGAACTGCACGGCCGAACTGGAGCGGTGCGTGACGCAGCTCGGCTTCGTCGGCTGCAACGTCAATCCGGACCCGTCCGGCGGCTACTGGTCCGATCCGCCGCTCTCGGACCGGTTCTGGTACCCGCTCTGGGAGAAGATGGTCGAGCTGGACGTGCCCGGCATGGTCCATGTTAGCGCCTCGGCCAACCGCAATTTCCATGCGACGGGCGCGCATTACATCAACGGCGACACCAGCGCCTTCATGCAGTTCGTGACCTCCGACCTGTTCAAGGACTTCCCGACGCTGCGGCTGATCATCCCCCATGGCGGCGGCGCGGTGCCCTACCACTGGGGCCGCTACCGCGGGCTCGCGCAGGACCTGAAGCGGCCGCCGCTGTCGGAGCTGATGCGCAACGTGTTCTTCGACACCTGCGTCTACCACCAGCCGGGCATCGACCTGCTGCTCAAGGTCGTGCCGCACGACAACGTGCTGTTCGCCTCCGAGATGGTGGGCGCGGTGAACGGGATCGATCCCGAGACGGGCCACGCCTACGACGACACCAAGCGCTACGTCGAGGCCGCGGCGCTCCCCGACGGCGACCGGGCGAAGATCTACGCCGGCAACGCTCTCAGGGTCTATCCGCGCCTCGGGGGCACGCTGACCGCCGCGGGCCTCACGCCGTAGGCCGGACTCTGATCGGGCTAAGGCGCGGGCTGCGGTGCGGGCTGCGGTGCGGACTTGGCCGCCGCGGCGGTCCACTTCTCGAGCTTACCGAGCGCCCCCCAGGCGGTGAGGCCGAGGAAGATCGGCATCGTGTAGGGGCTGAGCCCGAAGGCCGGGGTGAGCTGCGCGAGAACCTGGCCCAGGCCCGTCGTCGCGGGGACCTGCGCCAGGATCTGCGTCGCCACGGCGCCGATGATGCCGAGGGCGGATTTCTTGCCGTTGAGCAGGTGCCCGATCGTCTGCCCGAGCGCGCCGTTGACCGGCCCCAGGCCCGCCCCCGGAACCGGCTGCGGCGCCGTCCCGGGAAGCGGTGGTCCCGCGGTGAGCCGCGCCCCGTCGAACTGCCGGCGCAGGGCGTCGATCTGCTGGCGCAGGGCCTGTAACGGCTCCTCGAGCCGCGCCGCGAGGTCGACGGACGGTGCGACGGTCGCGGGTGTCACGATCATCGGTTGCACCGGCGCCGGTTGCGCCGGCGCGGCCGTGCCCCGGGCAACCTGCCGCTCGAGCGCCTCGATGCGCGCCAGCACCCCCGTATCCGCCGCTGGCCGCAGGGCCTCCTGGATGGCCGCGACGGTACGGGCGTCCGCGATGCCGGTGTCGTCGAGGCCGCGCTGCGCCTGGAACTGCGCCACGGCGGCCATGGTCCGGCGCCCGTTCCGCCCGTCCTCGACGAGGCGGGGCGCCGCGCCGAGGCGGTTGAGGGCCTGCTGGACCCACAGCGTGCTGTCGGCGAGTTCGTCGTCCGGCTCGCGCGTCGGGTCGATCTCGGCGGGGTGCGGTCCGGCGCTCCGGCCGGCGCTCCGTCCGTCGATCTGGATGGTCGGGTCCAGGTCGAGGAGCGCCTTCAGGATCACGGCGGTGCCGAGCTGCGTGTCGACCACGTTCGGGTCGAAGACGTGGTCGCGCACGAACTTGCCGCCCCGCGCACCCGGCGGCCCGTAGGCGGTCGAGCCGCCCCACAGATAGGGGGAGTTCACTCCCTTGCCGTGATAGCCGTAGCCGTTGAAGCCCTCGAGCCGATACAGGACCCGCGCGGCGCTCCAGTCGCTCACGCCGACCAAGCCCTCGAGGCGCAGGGCGTCGACCGCCCCGTCCGCGAACGCATTCGGGCCCGCGAAGGGGCCGCGTCCCCTGGGGACGATGGTGGTCCGCCGGTCGAGGGGCTGCCCGTTGCCGAGATAGGTCTCGAAGTCGAGGGACGATTCCCGGTAGTGGCAGAGCCCGATGAACCACCACGGCACGCCGGTGCGGGCTTCGACCTCCTGGTAGCGCGGCTTTCCGGCGGCGATCCGCTGCGCCAGCTTGCGGGCCGCCTCCGCCTTCTCGGGGCGGATCTGGAGCGACTCCCAGATCCGCTCGTAATCGTCCCGGTACTCCTTGAACGACGCCATGTCGGTGCTCCAGGCGGGAGGGGCGGGTCCGGAGACGATCCCGGCGCCGGTGGCGGAGCCCTCCGGGGCGCGGACGCGTGCGGGCCCGCGCGCAGGGCGCCGCCGGGCGGGCGCGCCGCCCCATGCCCCCCGACGCAGGTCCCGGACGCATCCTGGGCCTGGCCGAAACCGACACCTGCCGAGTTGCTTCGCGACTTAAGTAGGCTACGGCCGAGATTGGCGCGTCCTTCAAATGGATGATGATCCGAGAATTGATTTGCGGGACCATGCTGCGGGCCCATATCCTTTGATGCGGCCGATAAATGCGAAGATGTCATCAACCAAAAATTTGAAATCCGATGATTGCGCATCGAAGGCGCTATAAAATTTCGAACAAATTATTACATATGGCTACTTATACGGATGAATAGAGGTCGAGAGACGTAAATACCGCAAAGACGAAAATTGAGAATCTATCCTGGACGTCCCGTTGGTCTTGCGGCTCCTGGCAAGGTCAGGGACCGGCGCGCGTGGTCGGAGGAACGATGGACGCGGATCTCGGAGGCGCCGGCCGCGCAGAGGCACCGACCTACGGCCTGCCGGCCCTGACGACGCGCGACGGGGGCTGGCTGCTGGATACGGAGCAGGCGCTCCAGGAGGAGCTCGATCACTTCTGCGGGCCGCGCCCGCCCGGCGACGCCACGCCCTTGCGGGCTCGGGCGGACGAGGCCCGGCTGTCCGCGCTCTGCCTGTCCGGGGGGGGAATCCGCAGTGCCACCTTCTGCCTGGGTGCCGTGCAGGCTCTGGCCGCCCGGCGCATGCTCGGCGAGTTCCATTACCTGTCGACGGTCTCGGGCGGCGGCTTCGCCGGCGGCTGGCTGCAGACCTTCATCCGCGAATGCGGGGGCCTCGCGGAGGCGGAGCGCCGCCTCGCGGGATCGGGCCGGGAGGTCTTCGCCAAGCTGAGGCGCTACACGAACTACCTGACGCCGGAGGTCGGGCTCCTGTCCCGGGACACCTGGGCCGGCATCGTCCTCTATGTCAGGAACACGTTCCTCAACTGGCTCATCATCTTCCCGCTGCTGCTGTTCATCCCTCTGGCGCTGCTGACCTACCGGACGGCGCTCGAGGCGGCGAGCCGGAGCACGCTGTGGCTGCCCCTGATCCTGGGCAGCGCCGCCCTCCTCGTGGCGACCTTCAACGCCTGCCGCATGCTGCCGAGCCACCGGCCGCTGAGAGGCGGCGTGACGGCCTACGCGTCGCCGGCCTTCATCGCGGGCTGGATCCTCGCGCCGACCTGCTTGTGGGCGTTGGCCCTGCCGTTCACCCTGCGCGCGCTGTTCGAGCACGGGCTGCCGGTCCCGAACGAGAGTCTGTACATCCTCGGCATCGCGTACTTCGTCGTGCAGGCGGCCGGCTACCTCTGCGGAATGGGCTGGCAGAAGCTCAAGGGCCATCCGGGCCAGTGGCTGTACGAGCGGAACATGGGTCCGTGGATCGCCGCCAGCCTCGTCTCGACCACCCTCGTCATGGTCTGCGCCGGATCGAGCATCGGCTGGCTGGTGGGCGGCGACGTCACCGCCTTCAAGCCCGGGGAGGCCCAGGTCTCGCAGACCCTGACCGTGCTGGCGCCTCCGATCCTGATCCTGATCCACCTCTTCCAGAGCGTCGTGTTCATCGGCTTCCGCAGGAGCGCCGAGCGGGCCGACCTCGACAGGGAGTGGGTGGCGCGGATCGACGGGCAACTCCTGCTCGCCGCCGCGGGCTGGACGGTCCTGTGCCTGTGCTGCCTGATCGTGTCGGCGGTCGCCCTCGGCCGCGAGGATGCACAGCTTCCGGCCCTGTTCAGCGCCCTCGGCGCCCTCGCCACCGGCCCGGCCGCGGCTTTCCTGGGCAAGCAGGTGTTCGCCCGGACGCAGGCGCTCGCCGCGAAGGGGCGGATGGACGACCTCCTGATGATCGGCCTGAGCGCGATGGCGGCGGTCTTCGGCATCAGCCTGTTCGCGCTGCTGGGGTGGTGCCTGGGCCGCTTCCTCGGCGATACCCACGACTGGTGGGGCGATTGCCCGATCCCCCGGGCGGCCTACGACCGCGCGGAGGCCGCCGCACAGTGCGCCATCAATCCCTACGGGATGATCCTGATCCTCAACCTCGGGGTGGCGATCGTACTCGCCGGTGCGGTCCACCTGTTCGGCCGCGTCAACGTCAACCGCTTCTCCATGCACGGGGTCTACCGCAACCGCCTGACCCGCGGCTTCCTGGGCTCCGCCCGCGCGCGCCGCGACGCCGACCCGTTCACGGATTTCGACGAGGACGACAGTCCGCGCATCGCCGAGCTCGGGACGGAGCGGCGGCTGCTGCCCGTGGTCAACATGACCCTGAACCTCACCGACATCCTGCGGACCGAGTGGGCGGAGCGGAAGGCCGCCCCGTTCACCGCGACCCCGTTCGCCTGCGGCTCGGCGATCCTCGATCGCGCGGAGGCCGGACGTGCCGCGCCGCGCCGGGACGGCCCGCGCGGGGCCTACATCCGGACCACGGCGTATGCCGGCATGGAGACCGGCAGCGACCGGGTGAGCGACGGCCGGGGACCGCTCCTCGGTGGCCTTCTGACGATCTCGGGGGCTGCGGTCAGCCCGAACTGGGGCTACCACTCCTCGCGCCTGATCGCGTTCCTGATGACGCTGTTCAACGTCCGGCTCGGGGCTTGGCTGCCCAATCCCGCCGTCGCGCGGCGGGAGGATCTCCGGCTGGCCAAGCCCAGGAACTCCGTGCTGGCGCTCCTGAGCGAACTCGGCGGCCGCAGCACCGACGTGCGGCAGGCCATCTACCTGTCGGATGGCGGCCATTTCGACAATCTCGGCCTCTACGAGATGCTGCGGCGCCGCTGCGCCCGGATCGTGGTGATCGATGCCGGCCAGGACGAGGCCTGCACGTTCTTCGACCTCGGCAACGTGATCCGGAAGGCGGAGGTCGACGGGCTCGCGAAGGTGCAGATGGGCGAGATGCGCATCCTGCCCCGCGCGACGATCGAGCGGGACGGGAAGCGGGCCGGGGCGCTCGGCTACGCCCGCGGCACGATCATCTACCCGGACGCCCGCGATCCGGCCTCGCTGATCTACATCAAGCCGAGCTTCCTCGACGACATTCCCGCCGAGGTGCGCGCCTACGGGGCGACCAGCCCCGCGTTCCCGCACGAGAGCACCGCGAACCAGTGGTTCTCGGAGAGCCAGTTCGAGAGCTACCGCGCCCTCGGCTTCCATCAGGTCAGCCGGATGTTCGGCTCGCAGCTCACGACGCTCTCGGAATGGTCGACCTATCTCGACAGCGAGGCCAATCGCCATCCCTGCGCCTGAGGGCCGATCCGGACGCCGGAGCGCGCCGCCGCGGGGCGGGCACGCCCGTCCGCCTGCGCTCCGGGCTCCGCGGCCGATGCCGGCGGCCTGCCCGGCGCCGGAGAGCTCCCTCGTCAACACGTCCGAGAACCCCTCGGACTGCCACGGCCCCGCCCTGCCTGGCGCCGGACCCTGACGACCGCGGTCGACGCGCTGGGCGGGATCCGGACGGCCCGGATGCGGCATCCGTCGGCCTCGACGCCGCGTCGGTCCGCTCCGCGGCAGCCCGGTTCGTTCCCCCGCGTCCGGTGTCCGGCGTCACGGCCCGGGCACGTCCCCCAACTGCGCGGCGTCGCACGCGCCTGCCCGTCGCGGGGACGGCCGGGACACGGGCTGGCACCTGCGGTGTCCGGGCGGTACCCCTGCTGGCGAACCCGGCCGACCGAACGGGATCCGCGATCGCGCTGTTCCCCCGGCCGAATCCGATGCGTCCCGTGACCCCGTCCTCCATGATGGGGCATCCCTGTTCCGCCCGCGCTTCAACACCTGTTGAGGAGCGCGCGAGCGAGAAGATGCAGGACTGCCCCCGTGGTCAGGGTAACCGCCAGAACCGCGAGGACCTGAAGGGCGGTGATGCCGGGGCGCGGCCCGAAGCTGTAGGCGATCAGCGAGCCGCAGGACCCCGCCGTGACGACGCCGGACGCGATGGTGTTCAACCACGTCGCCGACAGGCGCCGCAACTCATTGCCCCCATCGCTCATGACAACCCTCCTCAGGACGCGAAGCAAGAAAATAGTCCTGTATCTCGAACGATTTCGGATGGCGCGATGATGCGTTGCCGACGGGGCGCGAACGGAGTGGATCTGCCCGACGATCGCATCGGAACAGATAGAGAACAAAGCCTTTAAGGTGTATCGGTTCAACCTCGATGCGGGATATTTTTCCCAGTGCGGTGGATGGGTGTGAATGGCGCACGAATAGGCCTGACGCGGTCGGGCGTTAGGGGGCCCGCGGCTGTTGCCGCCATGTGCCGCGCCGCAGGCGCTGGGCGACCCCGCGTCCGCGGACCCGACGTCGCAGGCCGGGGTCGGCAAATCGCGGACGGCCTTCGCGCGGTTCATCCCGCGTCAGTCATCCCGCACCGGATCATCCCGCCGGACGCGCGGATCGGGAACACCGTCGGCGCTTCACGTCTTGCAGCGGAGCACCCCGCCTTCGCACGCGCGTGATCCCATGGCTCGTCTCTCCATCCTCGCCCTCTTGCTCGCCGGGTGCCTGGCGTCGCCCGGCCGCGCGGCCGACGCCCGGATCGGTCCCGACGCGCTCAAGCCGATGCTGCAATCGGACAGCTTGGTCTTCAACGGCTTCACGCGGTCGAAGGACGGCCGCCTGTTCTCGCCGTTCCAGCGACAGACGAAGGGCGAGGGCATCGAGTTGGGCGAGTGGCGCGACGGCAAGCCCGTCGCGTTTCCCGACGCGGCGTGGAACGCGTGGAAGCAGGGCGATGACCCGGCCAAGGCGTTCGTGGCGGTCAACGCCATCCGCATCGGCCCTGAGGGCGACCTCTGGGTGGTCGACAAGGGCGCGCCCGGAATGGGCGAGGCCCCGCTTCCCGGGGGGGCGAAGCTCGTGCAGATCGACCTCGCCACCAACGCGGTGCGCCGCGTCTACCCCCTGCAGGCGGCGACCACCGATCGAAGCTTCATCGACGATTTCCGCTTCAACGGCCGCAACGTCTACCTGACGGATGCCGGCCAGCCCGGATTGCTCGTGCTCGACCTCGACACCGGTGGCCTCAGGCGCGTGCTCGACGGCCATCGGTCGACGATCGCGCAGCGCCCGCTCACGGGCCAGGGCCGGGTGCTGCGGGACGACAAGGGCAAGCTGCTCTTCATCCACGCCGACCAGCTTGAGGTCTCTCCGGACGGGAAGACGTTCTACTACCAAGCCTGCACCGGACCGCTCTACAGCATCGAGACGCGCTTCCTAGATGACGCCGCGGTGAGCGATGCGGAGCGCGCCCGGCACGTGAGGCTGTTCGCCCCCACCGTGGCGACCGGTGGAACCGCCATCGACGCCGCGGGGACGATCTACGCGAGCGACACCGACGGGCTGCGCATCCTCAAGATCGCGCCGGACGGGACCACGAGCACCCTCATCGAGGATCCGCGCCTGGTCTGGGTCGACGCCATGTGGATCGACGAGCAGGGCGGCCTGTGGATCCCGGCGGCGCAGATGAACCGCACGCCGACGATGAACGGGGGCGAGACGTCGGCGGTGAAGTTCCCAACGACGATCTATCGGCTACAGATCGACGCCCAGCCGCTGCGCAACTGATCCAGGCTCCCGCGACCGTGCTCGGGTGTTCGCCATCGGTCGCGCGACAATCCGGCAATGGTGAAGCCAGGGCTCCGCCGTGTCAGAACCGATGAAGACCGGGCGGCGCACGGCGACGATTCGGTCCGTCCGGGCGCCCTCGGTGGACGTGCCCGGCGCGGGTGACGACCGGACACGGGGCGCGAGGTCGCCGCTCCCTGCGGCGACCGTTTCGGAGGCGAGGCCAAGATGGCGATGAAGACGGCGTTCGTTGTGCAACCCTTCGAGTTGCATCGGAAGCGGCTGCGGCCGGCCCGCCAGGAGCCGGCGCAGACCGAGAGCGGCGCCTTGAAGAAGGCCGAGAACCTCGCGAAGCGGATGCCGGGTGCGGCGGCGCTGAAGGTGGTGGCCGACGACGAGACCGGCGAACTCGAAGGCGTCACGATCCTCGGCCAGTGGGGCGAGATCCCGGACGACTTCGCCGAGACCCTGCAGGGCGGCTGACGTTCGGCCGTCCGGTGGTCCGGCGAAACGCGGGCGGGACCGGCGCGAGGCGGGCCTCCGCCGCGCCGCTGCGGCGTTGCGCCCCGGAACGACGCCCCGCGCCCGGCCATTCCTGACCATGCGGTCGGCCATCGGCGCCGACCCACCTCGTCGGGATTGTCTCATATGCTGAACGTCTTTCGTGGATCGGCGACGCTGCTCGCGCTGCTCGTCGCCGGGCCGGCCCTGGCACAGGGCAAGCCCCTGGCGCCGCCCGCGAGCGACGCGATGCCGCCCGTGGAGCTGACGATCAGCATGAAGGACGGCAAGCCGATCTGCGAGCCGGCCGAACTGCGCCTCCCCGCCGACACGAACGTGGCGCTGAACATCGTGAGCAGCGCCGACGCACCGGTGACGATCACCGCGCCCGGTCAGTTCGAGAACGGCCTGGTGCTGCACGCGGACGGCGACCTCGTGCATGTCGCCAGCGAGAAAGGATACACCGTCAAGCAGAAGGGCAAGGGTACGCTGCGCCTGCGGACGATGAAGGCGGGTCAGGAGGAGTATGCCTGCACCAGCAACCGCAACGCCGATGCGCCGTTCAAGGGCAAGCTGGTCCTGAGCGCGCCCGCCCAGTGAGGCCTTGGACTCCGGTGCGGATATGAGTGACGGCCCGTCCGAGCAGCCTCTCAGCATCTACTACGACGGCGGCTGCCCGCTCTGCCGGGCCGAGATCGACCATTATCGCCAATGTGCGGGCGCCGAGCGGCTCCACTTCGTGGATGTCGGACGGGCCGCGCCCGCGCCGACGCTCGGGCCCGGCCTGGACCGCGAGGCTGCCCTGCGGCGCTTCCACGTGCGGGCCGCGGACGGGCGGCTGGTCTCCGGCGCGGCGGCGTTCGCCCGCCTCTGGCTGGCCTTGCCCGGCTGGCGCTGGCTCGGCCGCGTGGTCGGTCTGCGCGTGCTCGGCGTCCGACCCGTGCTGCCCTTCGCCGAACTGGCCTACCGGCTGTCCCTGCCCCTCCGGCCCTGGCTGGCCCGGCGTGTCGCGGGCCGGTGGGCCGCGCGGCGGCACTGAGGCCAATGGCGGTGCGCTGCGTCCACTACGTCGGCTTCCGGGACGACCGCTACTGGAACGCCTACCGGATCTTCGGCGGCCCGCGGGTGATCCATCGCCGCTGGGACTTCTACGCGACCCGCGACGTCGGCCCGGGCGATGTCGTGGTGTTCGCCCACGGCGACGAGACGCAGCCCCTGGCCGATCGTAACGCCACCGATGTCGACGAGCGCTGGCTGTAGCGGCACGCGCCTGCGCTGCTCGGCCCCGCCCCGATCTGCTCACGGGGCGGGGGAGCGTCCGATCTCACCAGCGGTGAGCCGAGCCGATACGCAACGCGGCTCGTGACCGGGATAGCCCGTCCGGATGAGCGAGCCGTTCACCGGCGGCAAGACCGGCTGTTGAGAATCGGGACCGCCGCCCCGCGGACAGTGCCGCCGCGGCCGGGGCCGGAGGAAATGGCCCCCAGGCCTGTAGACCCAGGCGCCGTTTCTGGAGTAGGATGATCGCGAGGTTGATGACCGGTTCATAATAACGTTTCAGGACCCGGGGGCGGTACCCGGCGCCTCCACCAGAAGCATCCTGCCCCGATACCGCGTGGGGATGAGGGCGAGCGTCCGGCTCTGCGGACGGCGCGCTACCGGGGTGCTTCTGCTGGGGGCGAAACAGGTTCGACTGGACGGTAAAGGGATCGCGAGTTCTGTCCTGCCTCGGCAGGATAAGATGCGACTTTCGGTAAGGACTCGACCGGTTCGGCGCAGGCAACCCCTGTTCCGGGCACCTGACCAAAACTCTAAATGCCAACGACAACGTCGGCATGGAGATGCGCCTCGCGGCGTAATCTTCCGGGGCGTGGGCGCGCCTAGCAACAGAACCCGGGGCTTCGGCCTCGGGGCCCATCTCATTTATCCGCGCGGTATGATCAGGGTCGCGGCCGGGCAGGCTGGAGGACGGCTTGACGGAGCCTGAGCAGGGGAGCGCGGAGGCTGTCTACATCTCGGCCATGGTCGGCGAGATGATGCAGCGTGTCCTCGAAGATGCGCTGGCCGACCTCGCGCGGACCAGGGGCGCTTCCTACCTCGATCTGTTCGTCGAGCGCGAGCTTGCGCGCTGCGCCGACCTGTTCCGCGAGCGGGCGGAGGACCAGCCGGAGACCACCAGCATGCTGCGCGCGTGGTTCGCCGTGGAGGGGCGCGCCGCGCTGCGGGCGCTGGTCGAACGCGCGAGCACCGAAGCCGCACGCGACTGAGGCGACGCGCCAGCGGCGCGCACCGCCGCCAGTCCCCAGCGCCCACGTTCGAACCGGCCCGGCGGTGCAGGACCGTCGTGCGGCCCGCTGCGCCCGGATCCTGAACCCGGGCCGATCAGCGCGGCTTGGCCGGGCTGCCCGGACCCCATCCGTGATCCTGGACCGCCTTGACGAGCTTGCCCTGCATCTCGGGTGCGACCGACTGCATCCAGTGCTGCATGCCCGCGAGCTGGATCTGAGCCAGCTGCGGCTGGGCCGCCGCGAGGTGCTTGCCGGCCGGCGTCGCGTAGAACGCGGCGATCGCCTGCAGGTCGTCCGTGCCGAGCACCGTGGCGAAGCCGCGGGCCTGTATGTCGAGCAGTTCATCGTAATGCGCGGCCAGGGTCGGCATCACGACCTCCTGCACCAGCACCTGCGCCTTCTCGGCCTCCTTGATGCCGATCTGCTGCATCATGCCGACCATCGGCGCGGCCATCGAGCTGAGCGTGGCCGCGCGGTCCCCCTGCATCTGGGCCACCGTCTCGCGGGCGACCTTCAGAAGGGCGGGATCCGGCGCCGCGTTGGGAGCTGGTTGAGCCAGCACGGCTCCCGGCTGCACGAGGCAGAAGGCGAAGAGCAGAGTCGCGAGGCGCATGCGCAATCCAGTCGCATCGGGGATGCGGTCCGGCGCCGTCGCCGTCCGCTTGCGCGGCACCATACGGCGCGGGCGCGCGATGTCGACCGCCGGGATGCGATCCCGGGGTGGCGGCCGGCCGGTACGGGGTATTGGATCGCTGAGGCTTCTGTGGTGGTCTATTCAGTGTCTATTATTGTACGTAGCCGATCTTTATTAACCAAATATAACCTAATAAAGGCAGATCTCGTCTCGGAAAGCGAGCCTAAAACAACAATACAACCTGACCTTAATCTGATCGCGCCTACGTGATGTCGCGTGCCGTGCGCCAGCTCGTGGAGCGGCGGATGTGCCGGGAGGTCTCGAATGCGGGGACGCATGCCGCGCTGGCTCCATCCGTTCGCCGAGGGCGATGGTGGCAACGTCGTGATGATCTTCGGCCTCAGTCTGCCGCTGCTCCTCGGCGCGGGCGGGCTCGTCATCGATTACGGCAATGCCGTGCGCGTCCGTGCGGTCGAGTCCAGCGTCGCCGACGCGACCGCACTGCTCGTCGCCAACGCCGACACGGTGGCGGCGGCCACCGAGGGCCTGCGCCTCGCGGGGGCGCAGCTCACCGCCCGCCTGGGTTCGGCCAATTCCACCACCGGGTTCCAGGTCAACGGCACCTGGATCGATGGCGCGAACTACCGGGTGACGATCTCGACGACGCTCAAGACGAACCTGCTGCATCTTCTGCCCGGGATGCCCCGGCAGATCACCGTCGGCACCGCGACGACCGTCAACCGGGTCGCGCCGGTCTTCCAGACGAACCCGCCGACCTTCAGTCAGCTGTCCCCCGAGGCCGCGGACTACAACCGCATCTACATGTACTGCTACTCATCGGATCCGAAACGGCAGGCGGAGGCCGACAAGGGGCGGCGCGGCGTGGTGGCGATCGCCGACAACGGATCGCCGCCCACCGACTACACGAAGGCCGCTCTGCCGACCTGCGGCGCCAACGAGGCTCCGAGCTACATGCTGCACAACGTGCGCAATGCCCGCAGCAATCGATCGCTCTGGGATGATCCGAAACAGGAGACCTACGAGTACTACACCGACATGAAGATCGATACCGGCTTGCGCGTGCAGTCTATGAACATGAAAGGGTACCGCATCAATACGAACGGTAGCCTGACCACCATGGACATGGCCTCCAACCCGATCCTGGAGACCATCGTTTGCGACACGCTCAGCAAGTGCAAGAGCAAGTCCGATGGCGGGATCCTGCCCAACAGCCACACGACGCATGATCCCGCCACGGCGACCGCGAGCTGCAGCGACGGCAAGTACATGTACTATGGCTGGGAGGACCGGCCGCCCAGTGCGGGCAGTGACAGGGATTACGACGATATCCGCGTCGTCGTCTCATGTCCGACCCTGGTGAAGGTGTCCGACAAGAAGCTCCGGATCGTCGAGTAGAGCCCCCGCGGCCCCCGTCCCGGAAACAATTTCACCGTCGAGTGTCGCGGATGACGCCCCGTCGCAGAGATTCGGACCATCGGGCGGCCGCGAGGGCGCGTTCGGCGCTCGCCTGCCTCGCCCGGAAGCAGGACGGTGCGGCGGCGGTTGAGTTCGCGCTGGTCGCGACGCCGTTCCTCAGCCTGCTCGCCGTGATCCTGCAAACCGCCATGATGGTCTGGACCGCGCGCAACCTCGACGACGCGCTCCAGCGCGCCGGCCGGACGATCTACACGGGCCAATTTCAGAAGGCGAATACCGGCCAGACGGATGCCGGCACGTTGCTGGCCGCCATGAAGACCTCCATGTGCGGCGCGAACGCCGCCCAGGCCGCGACCGCGTTCGACTGCAGCACGCTCAAGCTCAACGTCGCCCTGAGCGGCTCCTTCGCGGGCGGCAGCATGCCGACGCCCCTGGACTCGAAGACCGGTGACTGGGCCAAGGGGTTCGGGACGAGCTACGCGTGCGCGCAGCCGGGTGCGATCGTGGTCTTCACCGCGGCGGTGAAGTACCGCGTCGCGTTCAGCTTCCTCTATGCCGGCTTGCCCGGCTTCAGCGACGGGGCGCGTCTGCTCCAGTCCACGGCGGTGTTCCGGACGGAGCCGTACGACACCGCATCCGGGCAGGGCTGCTGATCCATGACGCGGCCGATGCACCGCGGGCTCTGTCGCCCCCGCAGGCCGTCCTCCCTCCGCGATGACGTCCGGGGCGCCTCCGCGATCGAGTTCGCGCTGGTTCTGCCGGTGATGCTGGCGCTGCTCTTCGGCGTGACCGAGTTCGGGCGGGCCATCGACCATTACCGCAAGGTCACGCTCCTGGCGCGCGCGGTGGCGGACCTCACGTCCCAGGGCGACGCGCAGACTCCGATGGCGGCGGCGACGATGACCGACATCGTCGCCTCGGCCAAGCTCGTCCTCGCACCCTATCCCAGCACCGCGGCCAAGATCGTGGTCAGCGCGCTCGGTGTGGCCGCCGACGGGGCCGGACAGCAGCCCCAGGTCTGTTCGAGCTACGCCACGGCCACCAGCACCGCGCGATCGGTCGGGGCGGCAACCGACCTGAAGGTGCCGGAGGGCTTCCAACTCGCCGGGATGCGCTACGTCCTGGCCGAAGTGAGCGTGCCGTACCCGGCCCTGTTCGGGAGCGGCGTGATGCGGCTGGTGGGCGGGGCCAACAACCAGTTCACGTTCAAGGCCGCCGTGCCTTGGCCGGTGCGGGGCGGCCAGACGGCCAAATCGACCTACAACGAGGTGGTCCTCCCCAATGGCAAGGCCTGTGGCTGATGCCCGCGCCGGCCCGGAGGCGCGCCCTGCCGGCCCGGGACGACGGTGGATCGCCTCCTGAATCGCCTCCTGCGGCCGGCACAGACCGCGCCCCCGGTGCACCGGGATGCCGCGCGGCGCCGAGGGCACCCGTGCCGGGCCAACCGCACGCCCGATCGGGAACCCTTTCGCCCGGTCAGCCGTCTCTTTCGGGACGACACCGATGCCGTGCCGGGTGCTCGTCAGGCGCGAGCCGGCCGCTCAGAACCGTATCCGGATGTGCGAATTGTCGCATTCATCGTGGGGTCATGCGGTTACGCCTATCCTCAGGTTTGATTTCGCCCGAAACAAACCGAGCGGCGCAACCTCTTCGCTTCTGTTTTGCCATGCTTGCAAAAGATCCCTCCGATCCGAGCGCTCTTCTTTCGTTCCTTCGCGCGGTCGGCCGGAGGTACAAAGCATTGCCTCCGTCCTCTGCGCTTTCTGCGCGCATCGGTGTCGTATTGCTCGGATCGACACTGCTGACGGTCGTTTCATATCTCGCGGCTACACTTGTTTTGAGCTGAAGGCGCGCCGCGAAAATTTATTGCTGCAGCGCAGCATTCAAGGGCGTGCGCGGATCGCGCCTTTCCGGCCCCATCTGAACTGCGTAGGTAGGTGCAGGGGAAGCAGTCTGGGGCCGGCAGCGCGGGTATGATTTTCATTGTCGTCGCGACCATTGGCATGGTCTGCGCGCGCTGGCTCGGATGGTTCAGCGTGATTGTCGTCTCCGTGATTCTCGCCGTCGCGGTCGGGCTCGAAGGCGCCGTCGAGACGCGACCCCTCTTCAAAGTCCTGAAGCGCGGCCTCGAGATCAACGCCACGTTTCAGGGCGCCTACCTCGCGCAGGCCTTCTGCCTCGTATGGGGTCCCTCACTGCTCAAGCGGCCCGACAAGTAGGCGTGCGCCGAGCGCGTCTCCGGAACTGTGCCTGAGGGTATCGGCGACCGCCGGCCTTTCGGACGCCCCGTCTCAGGAGCACCGCGCCGGCCGTTGCCGTTCGTGCCGCCACAGGGCGACCGCGACCCGGCGCGCCTCATAGGTCCGCCGGAGCGGCGTGCCGAGATCGCCCTGGCCCTCCGGGGCGAAGGCGTAGATCAGCACCCCGTCCGGCCCGTAGGTCCGGCGCATCTCGGCACGCCAGAGGCTATCCGCCGCTGTCAGAGCCGACTCCGTCAGGGCGAGGCGTTCGGGGTCGGAAGCGGAGGAGGGCTGGGCGTGCATCTCAATCAACGCGCCGATCCGAGAGTGGGTCCGGAGCACACCGCTGGGATCCATGTTCCGGCGCGCAGGCGACACCGCCGCGCGTCGGCAGGACGGGTTCGGCGTGCTGCGTTCGCGACGGCTCGCGGGCCGGCCCCCCGCGCCCCGCCTGTGCGATCAGGGTCGCGGACGACGCAGGCAGGGCATCCCGGAGGATCGGGATGTGGAGGCTGCAGGACCGCAGTCCCTCGAGAACGGGCCGTCGCCGGACGCAGACTGACGGCCCGGCACGCGTTGGAAGATCCCGGAGGCGCTCCTTCGGGGGCGGGCCGAAACGCGTCCGAAGACGGCCGGATGCCGGCATGATACGCAAAAATGGAAACCTTGCGTTTCGATGGTTTCCATTCCCGCGACACATGGAATCGCGCAAGGTGCTTCCATCGACGCGCCGTCGGGGCGCATCCTGTCTCACCGGGCCGGGATCGGTCGAACGAGGAGCGAGAGCGATGAGCTGGCACAGTGCGGACGATCCGGTCCTGGGCGACCATTTCAGCTGCGACGCGATCCAGACCCTGATCGTGCCGCGATCGCGCGACCTCGGCTCCTTCGCGGTGCGCCGCGCGCTCCCCTCGACCGAGTGCCGGATGGTCGGGCCGTTCATCTTCTTCGACCAGATGGGACCCTCGGAGTTCCTGCTCGGTACCGGGATGGACGTGCGGCCCCACCCGCATATCGGGCTGTCCACCGTCACCTACCTGTTCGACGGCGAGATCATGCACCGCGACAGCCTCGGGACCGAACTGCCGATCCGGCCGGGCGAGCTGAACTGGATGACGGCCGGCCGCGGCATCACGCATTCCGAGCGCACCGCGCCGGACCTCCGGCAGACCGGCTCGAAGCTGTTCGGCATCCAGAGCTGGGTCGCCCTGAGCGCCCGGGACGAGGAGACGGCGCCAGCCTTCGAGCACTACGATGCCGCGGCGCTGCCGGTCCTGACCGGCGAAGGCAAGACCGTCCGACTGATCGCGGGCGAGGCCTTCGGGGCGCGCTCGCCCGTGCGCGCCTCCAGCCCGATGGTCTATGCCGACGTGGCCCTTGAGGCGGGCGCCGTGCTGCCGCTGGATCCCACCTACGACGAGCGCGCGATCTACACGGTCGCGGGGGCGATCGAGATCGCCGGCGACGGCTTCGGCCCTGGCCAGCTGCTGGTGTTCCGGCCCGGCGACCGCATCAGCGTCCGCGCGACTGAGGCGGCCCGCTTCATGGTGCTCGGCGGCGAGCCGATGGACGGGCCACGCCACCTCTGGTGGAACTTCGTCTCCTCGCGACCCGAGCGGATCGCGCAGGCCAAGGAGGATTGGCGCCAGGGCCGGTTCGACACGGTGCCGAACGACGCCGAGTTCATCCCGCTGCCCGAGGATCCCCAGCCGGTCCGCTATCCCTGAAGGCCCCGAGGGGTCGGGTCCGGATTTCGCTTCCGGTCCCGTGGGCCGGCTCCGTGGGCACACGGCTGATCTCGTCCCGCCGCCTGCCCGGCGGCGGCGTCGCCCGTCCAGAGAACGGAACACACCATGGCTGTCGACGCATCCGGCGCGGGAAGCGATCTCGTCCAAGTCGTCTCCCTTCTGGCGGCGGGCGTCGTCGCCGTTCCGCTCTTCAAGCGGGTCGGGCTCGGCTCGGTCCTCGGCTACCTCGTGGCGGGGCTTGCCATCGGCCCCTTCGGGCTCGGCCTGTTCACGGATGCCCACGCCATCCTCCATGTGGCCGAACTCGGCGTCGTGATGTTCCTCTTCATCATCGGACTGGAGATGGAGCCCTCCCGGCTCTGGGGCATGCGCCGCGCGATCTTCGGGCTCGGTCTCGCCCAGGTCGGCGCCTGCATCGCCGCCCTCACGCTGGTCGGGATCGCCCTGGGCTTTTCGGTCACCGTGGCCTTCGTGGCCGGCACCGGCTTCGTGCTGACGTCGACCGCGATCGTCATGCAGCTTCTGGAAGAGCGCGGCGCCCTCGCCACCCCGAAGGGGCAGCGGATCGTCGCGATCCTGCTCCTGGAAGATCTCGCCATCGTCCCCCTCCTCGCCGTCGTTGCGCTGCTGGCGCCGGGCGGGGCCGAGGCGAGCGGGACGGGGCGCGCCGTCGCGGTCGTGATCGCCCTGGCCTCGGTCGCCGCGCTGGTGGCCGCAGGGCGCTGGCTGCTCAACCCCCTGTTCCGCCTGCTCGCCGCCGCGAAGGCCCGGGAGGTGATGACCGCGGCGGCGCTCCTCGTCGTGCTCGGCTCGGCGCTCGCCATGCAGCTCGGCGGCCTCTCCATGGCGATGGGCGCCTTCCTGGCCGGCGTCCTCCTGTCCGAATCCAGCTTCCGCCACCAGCTGGAGGCCGATGTCGAGCCGTTCCGCGGCATCCTGCTCGGTCTGTTCTTCCTGGGCGTCGGCATGTCCCTCGACCTGACCGTGATCGCCGCGAACGCGGGCCTGATCCTGGCAGGCGTCGTCGCCTACATGGCAGTGAAGGCCCTGCTCATCTACGGCGTGGCGCGGGCCCTGCGCGCGTCGCACGCCGAGTCGCTGGAGCGCGCGGCCCTGATGGCGCAGGGCGGTGAGTTTGCCTTCGTCCTCTATGCGGCGGCGGCGGGTGCGGGCATCATCGATGGCACCACCAACGCGGTCCTGACCGCCACCGTCATCCTGTCGATGGCGCTCACGCCGCTGATGGTCATCGCCTTCGACCGGCTCGGGCCCAAGGCTGCGCTGTCGACCGCCGGCCTCGAGGCCCCGGAGGATCTCGTCGGCAGCGCCCTGATCGTCGGGTTCGGCCGCTTCGGGCAAATCGCCAGCCAGCCGCTGATCGCGCAGGGATGCGCCGTCGCGATCATCGACACGAACGCCCAGAACATCCGCATCGCCGAGGGATTCGGCTTCAAGGTCTATTACGGCGACGGCACGCGGCTCGACATCCTGCGTGCGGCCGGTGCCGAGACGGCCCGGGCGATCCTGATCTGCGTCGACGACCCCGCGATGGCCAGGCGCATCGCCGAGATCGCGAAGGTTGAGTTTCCCCTGGTACCCGTCCTCGCCCGTGCCCGCGACCGGGAACACGCGGTCGCGCTGATCCAGGCGGGCGTGGCCTACCAGATCCGCGAGACGGCCGAGTCGGCGCTGGCCCTGGGCGAGCGGGCGCTCCTGACGGTCGGGGCCGATCCGGAAATCGCCGGCACGATCATGGACGCGGTTCGCCGCCGCGACGCGGAGCGGCTCGACCTCGAGGTTGTCGGCGGCATCTACGCCGGCCGCGATCTCATCCATGGCAACAGCGCCGTTTCGGCGCATCGGGCCGGTTAGCGCGACCTTCTGGATGTGCAGCCCGGCCTACGTGACAATGGTCGGGCCAGCCGGTCCCGGCGACGACAGGCCGAGCGTTCCGTGAGGGAGCGATCTCATGGCCACGAAGCGTCCCAGCACGACCCAGGACACGGGGACGACCCAGGACACGGGGACGACGGCCGCGGAGGCGTCGGTCCGGACGGGCTCGCCCACCGCGCTCGCGGTCGCCACCGTGCGGACCGTGGAGCTGGAGACCGCCAGGACCGTTCCGAGCACGACCTGCTCGGTGACGGCGATGTTCCGGCCGACGCGCTCTGGGGCATCGGTGAGATCGTCGGGCTGTTTCGCGAGCTGAACCTCGGGGCCACGGCGATCGGAACCGGCATCAACGCAGACCCGCGTTACGCGGCGCTGGCCGTCGAAGAGCTCGGCCGCGTCTGCGGCCAGCCCATGGTGCTCGCCTCGAACCTGATCGAGGCGACCTCGGACCTCGGCGCGTTCGTGCTGTTCTCCGCCACCCTCGAGCGCGTCGCGGTCAAGCTCTCGAAGATCTGCAACGATCTGCGGCTGCTATCCTCGGGACCGCGCACCGGCTTCGGGGAGATCCGGCTTCCCGCCGTGCAGGCCGGGTCCTCGATCATGCCGGGCAAGGTCAACCCGGTCATCCCGGAGGTTGTGAACCAAGTCGCCTACAGGGTGATCGGGCAGGACCTCACCGTGACGCTGTGCGCCGAGGGGGGGCAACTCCAGCTCAACGCCTTCGAGCCCACGATCGGCTACTGCGTGCACTCCTCCCTGCGGATGCTCACGGCGGCTGTGGACACGCTGACCAAGCGCTGCGTGGAAGGGATCGAGGCCAACCGGGAACGCTGCCGCGCCCTCGTTCAGGGCTCGATCGGCCTGGTGACGGCGCTCGCTCCGACCCTGGGCTACGAGGCGAGTTCGCGGGTCGCGCAGCGCGCGCTGAAGGAGAACCGGTCGGTGGCCGGCCTCGTGCTGGAGGAGGGGCTGCTCACCGAGGCGGAACTCAACAGGCTGCTGGAGCTGGAAGCGATGATCCAGCCGACCCGACGGCGACGGGCCGCCACGACCGTCTGATGGGGCGGCCGGCGCCGCCAGGTCCGCTTCCGGCCCCGAACCAGACCTGGCGACCGGAGCCGGACGTCCGCGGACCTCGAACGGGGTGGCGGGCGGGCCGCCATCGACCGGCCTCGGCCGTTGCGCGGTGCCCGCCTGCCGGTCGTCGAGCCGCGATGCGGCGGGCGCCGACGTCGCTGCTCCGCCTGCCCATGACCCGTTCGGCGCAGATCGAGGCAGATCGGCCGGGCTCCGAAACGGTTACACCACGCGTTGGTGTTTCGGACGGCGGACGGTAAGGCTCACGCCATGTTCGATGACGCGGCCGCTCGGCGCTATCTCGCGGGTCTCGCCCCCGTGGCTGCGGGATCCGTGCGCTGGCTCATCTACGACCATGATCGGCAATGGGTCTCGGTCGTGGACGGCAAGCTTGCCTCCTTGCGGCAGGATTGCGCGCATGTCCTGAGCGCCCCGCGGCAGGCGGATGCGAACGCGTCCTACATGGATGCGATCCGCGAGTTCCTGGCGGACGGGGCCGAGTGCACCCCGCAGGTCGTCGCCCTGTCGTGTGCCGTGTTGATGCAGAGGATCGGTGATCTCGACGAGGTTTTCGCTCAGATCCGGTCCGGCGTCATGGCAACCCTCGTCTACCCCGAGGACGTCGTGGTCAGGCCCGTCGCCGCGTAGCGCGCAGCGGCAAGGGCTTTGACGATCGGCCCTTCGCGGCCCTTCGCGGCCCCCGTGGGACGCAGGGGGCACGGCGCGACGGTGGCTTCGCCGGCGTCCGGTTCCGGCCCCGAGCCGAGCGTCCCGGAAGGCCGGCATGGCCCCGCCTCCGGCGAGCCCCGAAGACCCGCCGCGCGGCCGGCCCGGGCCGGAAGGAGCGCGTCCGCCTTTGGAGCCGCGGGCGTGCCGGCGTTCGCCCCGGGACCGGGGCCACGCGTCGCGCCGGCTGCTGGCGCAGAGGTCCTGGTCCGCCCGCGGGTCGGCCCGATCCGCCCTGGACGGCCACAGCGTTGCGCTGTAGCCGTGCAGCGGCGGCACAGGATGGCTGCAGCGGACGGGATCGGCCTCTTGGACGAACGAAGGGGCGGGAAACGACCGACACTCTATCTCGACGTGGACGGCGTCGTGACGACGGTCGGCTATCAGCGGCAGGCGGGCAAGGACAGACTGAATCCGGTCCAGGTTGCACGGGTGGCCGCCCTGGTGCGGGAGTTCGACGCGTGGGTCGTCGTGTCCTCGACCTGGCGGGTCGCAGATTGTCGTCCGACCCTGGTCGAAGCCGGCCTGCCGGTGAACTGCTTCCACCCCGACTGGCGGACCGCGATCCTGCCCACCAGTCGGGATGCCGGGACGGGCGGAATGCTTCCCGCCGAGCAGGCCAGACGCGGCGACGAGATCGCTGAGCACGCAGGCCGGAACGGCATCACGGAGTACCTCGTCCTCGACGACGTCGAGGTCGGCGCCGCTCATGCCGGCCGGCATGTCCGACCCGACCCGGAACTTGGACTGCGCGAAGCCGATTGCATCCTCGCGCGAAAACTCATCGCGCGGGCGAAAGCAGCTTGATGGACGATGCGTCAGGACGGCGCACGGAAGTCGTCCCACGGTTTAAACTTGCTCAGCACTTGAACTTCTGACGAGCACAGCTCATTGCATGACGGTGATGTGACGGTCGCGTCACGCCGCTCCCGACATCGACAGGGTCGTCCCGACCTGCGCCGGACCTGCCCGTCCGGCCGCCCCCGTGACGCTGCGCCTGTGCAGCCTCTGAGGGCGCGTCGCGTCGGATCACCGATCGGCAGGAAGGAGGGGCTGCGATGCTTCGTTTCAGAAACCGGCTCCGGATGTCGAGCCCTTCGCTGGCCGCCCTGGGTATTGTCGAACGCTCGGCCGCGAAGGCGCACGCCTCGCTCATCGCCGCCGGCTGGGCCGAGATCGGCTACGGCTACCATGGCTCCGTCCACGCGCACCCGAACCACCCGGACATCGTCGTTCGCCTCGCCCGCAAGGCCGACGGCTTCGGTGACTACGTGGCCCTCCTCCGCAGAGGGTTCGCGGGTTCCGACGGCCCGCACGCGCCCCGAGTCCACGACCTCCACGTCAGCCGCTGCGGTGCGCTGATGACGGTCAGCGCACGGCTGACGGATCCGACGCCCGATACGTGGTGGCTGGCCTACGCCCACGCCGTCCTGGTGGATCATCCGGGCGTCGTGCTGGACGAGGGCGTCCGTGACCGGTTCAAGGCGGCGTGGCCTGCCCATGAACCCGCGGTCGACCATGCGAGCTTCGACGGCGTCCGGGAGAGCTTCAGGGCTGCGTGGCCCGGCTACGAGGCCTACGTGGCCAGCCTGCGCGCCGCGTCTCCGCGCGCGCTGGATCCGAATGTCGGCAACGTGCTGGTCGGCCGCGACGGCAGTCCCGTCGTCAATGACCCGTTGTGCGACGACGGGTTCGGCCTGTGGCGCTCGCCGCTCTCGCGCCTGACGGCGCGGTTCTCGAATGCCCTGCGTCGGGTGCGGGGCGAGCTGCGTGGCCGGACGCCCGCGGCCGCCTGATTGCACCGGCCGCGCGGTCCCATCGCCCTCAGATGCCTTCGGCGGCCGACGAAGGCGTGCCGCCCTGTAGGGGCTGCCGGCCCCGCGCGCGGCGCTCCTCGATGCGCTGCAGGATGACGAAGAAGGACGGCACGAACAGCACCGCCAGGCAGGTCGAGGCGAGCATTCCGCTGAAGACGGTGATGCCGATCGACTTGCGGGCCGCGGCCCCGGCCCCGGAGGCGGTGACGAGGGGCAGGACGCCGAGGATGAAGGCGAACGAGGTCATCAGGATCGGGCGGAAGCGCAGCCGCGCCGCCTCCACGGCAGCGGCCGCGATGTCGAGGCCGGCCTGCCGCTTCTCGCGGGCGACCTCGACGATCAGGATGGCGTTCTTGCTCGCCAGCGCGATCAGCAGGATCAGGCCGATCTGCGTGTAGAGGTTGTTGGCGACGCCGAGCAGCAGCAGCGCCCCGACCGTGCCCAGGAGCGCCAGCGGCACCCCGAGCAGGACCGCCAGCGGCAGGATCCAGCTCTCGTACTGGCCGGCCAGGACCAGGTAGACGAGGAGGATGGCGAGCCCGAACACGAGGTAGATCTGCGCGCCGACGGCCTTCTCCTGGTACGACATCGCCGTCCAGTCGTAGCCCGTGCCGGGCGGCAGCACCTTGGCGGCGATCTGCTGCATCAGGTCCAGCGCCTGCCCGGAACTGAAGCCCGGCGCCGCCCCGCCCACGATCGTGGCCGTCGGGTAGAGGTTGTAGAGGCTGATCAGGGACGGGCCCTGCACGGACTTGATCTCCACGACGGTGCCGAGCGGCACCATCGCCCCGTTGCCGGCGCGCACCTTCAGGTTCTCGACGTCCTCGGGGCGGAGCCGGTAATCCGGCGCGGCCTGCACGTAGACCTGGAAGGTCCGGCCGAACTTGTTGAACTGCGTGACGTAGGACGATCCGACATAGCTCGAGAGCGTCGAGAAGACCTGCCCGACCGTCACGCCGAGCGCCTCGGCCTTGATCCGGTCCACCGCGATCGCGATCTGCGGCACGCCGGCCCGGAACGAGGTGTTGAGCTTCCGCAGACCGGATTGCGCGTTCCCGTTGGCGACGATCGTCCGGGCGAGGCTCTCCAGCAGGGGATAGTCGAAGTCGCCGTTGCGCAATTCCACCTGCAGGGTGAAGCCGCTGGCATTGCCGATGCCCTGGATCGGCGGCGGGATGAGCACGAAGGTCGCGGCGTCCTCCACGCCCTCCAGCATCGTGTTGAAGCGCTCGTAGAGGCTGCGCAGGTCCTGGCCCTTCGCCTTGGCCCGGACGTCCCAGTTCTTGAGAACCACGTAGGCGACGCCGGCATTGGGCAGGGTGGCGTTGGAATCGAGGACCGAGAGGCCGCTGATGGTGAGCACGTTGTCGACGCCGGGCATCGCCTTCGCCTGCGCGCTGATCCGCTGCATCACCGCGTCGGTGCGCTCCTTCGAGGCCCCGTCCGGCAGCTGCGCGCCGATGAGGACGTAGCCCTGATCCTCGGTGGGCAGGAAGGCGGTGGGCAGGCGGGTCAGTCCCCATCCGGCGAGCCCGATCAGCAGGAGCGCCAGGGCGACCATGAGGCCGCTGCGCCGGACCATGTGGGCGATCAGCCGGGCGTACCCGTTCTCGAGGACGCCGTAGACGCGGTTGAAGCCGCGGTAGAACGCGTTGCGCTTCTCCGGCGGCACCGGCTTGCGCAGCCACAGGGCGCACTGGGTCGGCTTCAGGGTGGCGGCGTTGACCGCGCTGATCAGCGCGGTGGCGGCGATCACCAGGGCGAACTGCTTGTAGAGCTGCCCGGTCAGGCCGGGCAGGAACGCGGCCGGCACGAAGACCGACATGAGCACCAGGGTGATGCCGATGATCGGGCCGAACAGCTCCTCCATCGCCTTCTCGGCCGCCGCCCGGGGCGAGAGGCCCTCGTCGATATGGTGGGACACCCCCTCGACGATCACGATGGCGTCGTCCACCACGATGCCGATGGCCAGCACGATGGCGAACAGCGTCGAGAGGTTCACGCTGAAGCCCATCGCCGCCATGGCCGCGAAGGCGCCGATGATGGTCACCGGCACCGTCGTCGCCGGCACCAGCATGGCGCGCCAGTCCTGCACGAAGACCAGGATGACGATCAGGACCAGGACGGCGGCCTCGAACAGCGTCCTGTAGACTTCGTGGATCGAGGCCTGCACGAACGCCGTCGTGTCGAACGGGATGGCGTAGACGAGGCCCGGCGGGAAGGTCTTCGCGAGCTCGGTCATCCGGGTGCGGACCGCGCTCGCCACCGTGAGCGCGTTCGCTTCGGGCAGCTGGTAGATGCCGATGCCGGCGGCGGGCTGTCCGTTCAGCGTGAAGGACTGGCTGTAGGTCTGCGCGCCGAGCTCGACCCGGCCGACGTCGCGCAGGCGGGTGATGCGGCCGCCATCCTGCGCGTCCGCCTTGATGACGATGTTCTCGAAGTCCGGGGCGTTGTTGAGCCGCCCGTTGACGTTGAGGGTGTACTGGAAATCCTGGCCGGCCGGGACCGGCGGCATCCCCACGGCACCCGCGGTGACCTCCTGGCTCTGCTGCTGCACGGTGTTGATGATGGCCTCGGGGGTGAGCCCCCGGGCCTGGACCAGATCGGGGTCGAGCCAGATCCGCATGGCGTACTGGCCGGCGCCGAACACCGTGACGTTGCCGACGCCGGGCAGCCGGGCCAGCTCGTTCTGAACGTTGATGACGCCGTAATTCGACAGGAACAGGCTGTCGAACTTCCCGTCGGGGGCGAACAGGGTCACGAATTGCAGGACCGCGGTGGATTTCTTCTGGGTCGTGACGCCCTGGACCTGGACCGCCTGCGGCAGCGACGACATCGCGATCGCGACGCGGTTCTGCACCAGGACCTGCGCCTGATCGCCGTCCGTCCCGATCGCGAAGGTGACCGTGAGGGTGTAGGTGCCGTCGCTCGCGCTGGTCGACTGCATGTAGAGCATGCCCTCGACGCCGTTGACCTGCTGCTCGATCGGCAGCGCCACCGTGTCGACCACCGTGCGGGCGCTCGCGCCCGGATAGCGGGTGGTGACCTGGACCGTCGGCGGCACGACGTCGGGATACTGCGACACCGGCAGGGTGAGCAGCGACACCGCGCCGATCAGCACCATGACCAGGGCCAGCACGTTGGCCAGGACCGGCCGCTCGATGAAGAAGCGCGAGATCATGCCGTTGGCCCTCGGTGCCGGCCCCTCAGGAGCGGCCCGCCGGATCGGCGGACTGCGGTTGTCTGCATGCCGATCGCCGGTCGCCGGGAGGATCGGCGCCTCGGATCCTCGGCCGCCTCGGCTCTGCCGGGACCGTGGGCCGAGGCCTCACCGCTGAGGCGGCGCCGGGTCTGACGAGGCCACCGCCACTTTCTGGGGCGCGACCTTGGCCCCGGGGATGGCCCGCTGGATTCCGTCCGTGACGACCCAGTCGCCGGGCGCGAGCCCCGTCGCGATCACCCGGTAGCGGCCGTCCCGCGGACCGAGCGTCACCACCCGCTGGGCGACCGTGTCGTCGGCTCCGACCGTGAGCACGTAGCTGCCCTGCTGGTTGGTCCCGATGGCGTCGTCGCGGACCAGCAGGGCCTTGTCGTCGCGGCCGACCGGGATCCGGACCCGCACGAACAGGCCCGGGAGGAGGGCGTGGTCGCCGTTCTCGATGAGCGCCCGGGCCATCAGCGTGCCGGTGGACGGGTCGACCTGCGGCGCGAGGTAGTCGAGCTTGCCGGTATGCGGGTAGCCGGTCTCGGTCTGCAGGCCGATCTCGACCGGGATCCTGGACAGGTCGCCCAGCCCGCGCTGCGTCGCCAGCAGGTGCTGCTTGACCAGCAGCACCTGCTGCTCGCTGACGTTGAAGTAGACGTAGAGCGGATCGATGCGCACGAGCTGCGCCAGCTTGGTCGGCCCGCTGATGCCGACCAGCGCCCCGACATCCGCCAGGTGGTTGGTGACCACGCCGTCGAAGGGCGCGGAGACCTGCGTGTAGCCGAGGTTGATGGTGGCGATGTCGAGGTTGGCCTGCGCCTCCATGACGGCGGCGCTGGCCTGGTCCATCTTGGTCTTCGCGTCCTCCACCCGGGCCTGCGAGGCGAATTCCTGCCGTCCCAGGGTGGACTGGCGCTGGTACTCGGACTGCGTGTTCGCCAGGGCGGCCTGCTGCGCCGCCAGGGCGCCCTGCGCCTGCTTGAGCTGCGCCTCGTAGGTGTTGCGCTGGATGGAGAAGAGCGGCGCGCCCTTCTTCACCACGGCGCCGTCCGTGTAGGTGATCGCCTCCAGAAAACCCTGGACCCGCGCCTCGAGATCGACCGCCGCGAATGCCGTGGTGTTGCCGGTGAGCTCGAAGTAGCGCGTCACCGTGCGCACCACCGGCTGCGCGACCGAGACGCTCGGCGGCGGCGGCGGGACGTACTGGTTGGCGTCGCGACACCCGGCGGCCAGCGCCGCGACCGCGGCCCCGAGCAGGAGGCGGGCGAGTCCTGGAAGCTGTGGCACGATCGGCACGGGCTGGCCCTCACCCTGAGATCGCTGCGGGACCATCCTGGGTCGCGGTTCCGCCGCGGCTACCACGTGTCCTCGGCTTTGGCCTCCCGGGCGAGGGTCAGGCATTCGAGCAGGTCGACATAACTGGGCAGGCCGTCGAGCTGCGCTTCCGCCGTGCAGCGTGTCCGGTCGCCGGACGGGAAGCGCGCCCATTGCTTGGCCACCTGGGCGCGCGCCGACGCCTCGTCGGCGAGGCAGAGTTTCTGCCGTCGGGGATCGAGGCTCATCAGCGTCGTGGCCGCCCGACAGCTTGGTCCGACATCGAAGACCGGCATCCGGTCGGCCACCGGCACCGCCAAAGTCAGCTCCATCAGCAGGGCGGGAAAAGCGATCATCATGGTCGATACGCCTTCGAGTCGCACGCCGATCGGGCAATCCGATCGATCCGAGCTGCGGCAGCCCGTGACAGCTTCTGCGCTCCGCGATGTCGCGGTCTCTCGGCGCAAGACAGGCCTGATTCGGTCTCCGCTCAGTATCGGTATCACAACTTCCGGTTTGTCTCAGGGTGAACGATATTTTTTCACAGTGGTTTTCTACCGACGTCTGTTCTCGTAGTTTGTCATGCGGCCGATGGCTCTACGCGTTCAAGGATCCGTAAAGACAGGAGCTCGGTCGGCATATGTCCGGATGGTCTTGAGCACTCCTATGGCGCCGGATCAAGATTTACTCTCAAATTAGTGCTGTAAATCTACACTGCGGCTTATAACAATGTATACGGTTTCGATCGGAACGCGCGTCGTCCGGCCCGGAGCCCGCTGGCCAGGGCACCCGCAGCCTGCGCCGGACGAAGGTCGCCCTGACCGGCCGGGGAACCGACAACCTTCGCGCCTGTCGGCGTCCCGGTCCTGCCGAACGGCCGAGCATCGTGGGCCGCCTCGGCGTCGCGGCGGACGACGCACCGGTGCCGTCCGGACAGTCCGACATCGGATGAGTACCGCGGCAGACGCGATGGAAGCCGCGCCCGGGGGGCAGGGCGCAAGCTTTGCTTTACGGATGCCGCTCGCCATGTAGCGGCCCATGATCCGACTGATCCCCAGCCTGCCTGCCCTCTACGTCGCCGCACGCGTCGTGTGGCCGAGCCCGTGGCCGCTCGCGCTCAAGCTCGGCGTCACCCTTCTCCTGCTCGCGGCGTCCCAGTATCACCTCTGGAGCCGCCTCTCCTCGGGGTCTGTCTTCGCGCCGGAGTTCCCGCGCCCCGTCGTCATCCTGTTCAACTGGGCGTTCGGTGCGCTCGCCCTGGCGGCGCCGATGCTCCTCGCCCTCGATGCCGCGGCGCTGGTTTGCGGGGTCCTGCCCGGAAGCGGATGGGCGATCCCCCTCGAAGCGCGCTACGCGGCGGCCCTCGCGGCCGTGGCGCTGGCGGCAGCGGCCGTGTCGCAGGCCGTGCGCGTGCCGCCGCTGAAGGAGGTCGCCGTGACGATACCGGACCTGCCCCTCGGCTTCGACGGCTACACGATCCTCCACCTCTCCGATCTGCACATCAGCCGCCTGTTCCCGATGCGATGGGCGCAGGCCGTCGTCGCGCGTGCCAACGCCCTCGGGGTCGATCTGGTCGTGGTGACCGGCGACTTCATCGACGGCTCGCTCGCGGCCCGGCGGACCGACGTCGAGCCGCTGCGCGGCCTGCGGGCCCGGGACGGCGTCTGGGCCGTGCCGGGCAACCACGAGTACTTCTTCGACTACGGGGCCTGGATGCGCCACCTCGCCGGCCTGGGGATCCGCGTGCTGGCCAACGCCCACATGGTCCTCAGGCGCGGTGGCGGTGCGCTCGTGGTGGCCGGCGTCACCGACCGCTCGGCACGCGCCACGGGCCACCCGAGGCCGGACCTCGCCGCCGCGCTGGCGGGCGCGCCCGCGGAGGCGCCGGTCGTGCTCCTGGACCACCAGCCGGCGAACGCCGCGCGGGCGGCCGCCCACGGGGTGAGGCTGCAACTGTCCGGGCATACCCATGGCGGCATGATCCGCGGCTTGGACAGGCTGGTGGCGCGGGGCAATGCGGGGTTCGTCTCCGGGGCGTACCGGGTCGGAGGCATGCTACTCTACGTCAGCAACGGCACCGCGCTGTGGCCGGGCTTCGCGCTTCGGCTCGGCCGCCCCTCGGAGTTGACGCGGATCACCCTGCGGGCCTCCGCGTAGCCCCGCCCGGGCCCTCCGGCGGGGCGCCGCAGGGTGGGGGCGCCGCGCGCGGAGGGCGAAGCGTCGGGATGGAGCGATCATGACGGCGGAGCGATCGGAGGGGGCGGGACAACGCCGCGTCCTCGTTCTGGGGGCGACCGGCACGATCGGTCGGGCAACCGTGCGGGCGCTGGTGTCCCGCGGTCATGCGGTCGTCTGCCTCGTCAGGCGTCCTGCCGGCACCGCCGGCGTCGCGGGCGCCACCGAGCGGATCGTGGATCTGGCCGATCCCCTGTCCCTGGCGCGCGACGGTATCCGCGGCGAGCGGTTCGACGTGTTGGTCTCGTGCCTCGCGTCGCGAACCGGATTGCCCGACGACGCCTGGGCGATCGATTACGGCGCGCAGGTGCACGCCCTTCACGCGGGCCGGGCGGCCGGTGTGACGCAGGTCGTGCTCCTGTCGGCGATCTGCGTGCAGAAGCCGAGCCTCGCCTTTCAGCACGCCAAGCTGGCCTTCGAAGCGGTGCTGATCGCTTCGGGGCTCGACTACACGATCGTACGGCCGACGGCCTTCTTCAAATCGCTCTCGGGGCAGATCGATCGCCTGAAGCGCGGCAAGCCGTTCCTGGTGTTCGGCGACGGAACTCTGACGGCCTGCAAGCCGATCAGCGACGACGATCTGGGCCGCTACCTCGCGGACTGCCTCGACGACCGGGAGCGGCGCAACCGCGTGCTGCCGATCGGCGGGCCGGGCGAAGCGATCACGCCGAAGGCGCAGGGCGAGCGGCTCTTCGCCCTCCTGGGGCGCGAGCCGCGCTTCACGCACGTCCCGGTGAGGCTGCTGGATGTGATCGTCACGGTGCTGGCGACGATCGGACGATGGGTGCCGGCCCTGGCCGCCAAGGCCGAACTCGCGCGGATCGGCCGCTATTACGCGACCGAATCCATGCTCGTGCTGGATCCGGTGACGGGGCGATACGATGCCCAGGCCACCCCTTCGACGGGGTCGGAGACGCTGTTCGACTATTACGCCCGCGTGATCCGCGGCGAGGCGGCCGCGGAGCGTGGCGACCACGCGGTATTCTGACGATGCTCCGATCTGGGGACGCCCGTGGCCTCGGCGCGCTTCCGATGCGGTTGGAGTGCTGCCGGCCCGCCTCCGAGCGGCATGCGCGCCGAGCGGACGGGGTCGTCCGGCCCGGTCTCATCCCAGGCCGGGCCGGCTGAACGGCGTCGGGCCTGTCCAGGGACGGACATCGGCCGGCTGCCCGCGGCTTCCGGCCGACGGGCCGTGCCTTCCTCGATGACGGATCGCTCAGGCCGCGCCCAGACCGCTCGCGGAGCCGCGGCCTGAGCGATCCGCCAGCACGGCAGCGCTCCTGTAGTCACGCGGATTCAGGCCGTGGCGAGCTTTGAAGCGACGGGAGAAGTGCGCCTGGGTGGTGAAGCCGCACTCGTACGCCACGACCCCGATCGGGACTGCGAAGCCGTCCGGATCGGCCAAGCGCTCGGCGGCGACCGTTAGACGACGGTCCCAGATGTATTCGGAGATGTGCCGGCCGCGCTCGTGGAACAACTCCTGTAGCCGGCGCAGCGACACGCCGACCGCGGCGGCAAGCTGCGGTGGATCGAGGCTCGGGTCCGCGAGGTTCGCCTCGACGAAGGCCTTGGCGCGCTGGACCGTGGCGCTGCCGTGGACGGTACGGGGGACCTCCCGGGCCAGTCGATCGGCGAAGCTGGCCACGATCAGGTCGGTGCCGATCTCGGCCATGCGGGCGGCCGCCTCCGCGTCGAGCCGGTCGCGAACGCCGATCAGGTCGCGAAAGAACGTTTGCGCCAGGAATGTAGAGCCGGCATCGGCTTTGAGGGTGAGCGCCGTGTAGAGCCGGGTCGGGCCCAGGACGCTCTCCAGGCGCGAACGGGGCAATTCGAAGAACAGGTACTGGCTGTCGGCGTCCGACGCGACGACGCCGGGCCGCTGGTCGAGCACGACGATGTCGCCCGGCCCCTGGACCGAGCACCGGTCGTCCTGAAGGCTCGTCGTGCCGCCGGCGATCACGAAGGCGACGCAGACCATGCCCTCAGACCGCCGACGCCGGAGCGTGGTGGGTGTCGCCTCGCTCCGGACGGATCTCTGCGCGATGCGGCTGATGACGAGCGGGCCGATTTCGGCGATCTCCAGACGCGCCGCGAAGGGGGAGTCGTCGAGACGCTGTTGTTCGATGGGCTCGCACTGGTCGAACAGTGTTTCCCGCCAGAGCGTGAAGCTGTTTCGTGGATGAAGCCCAGCGGTCGTGAAGAGCGTGTGCATCGACAGTCCGGAACCCACTTGCCCCGATCGCGGGAGCGCGGGCCGTTCCCGCCTTAGATTGTATGTAATCTGCAGTGACAATCCCGTCGCGTCCGCCAGTGTCCGCCCTTGGGGCGCCCGTCCTCATCCCCTCTGCGGATGCCGCCCCGCCCGGAGGCCTGATCTGCGCGACCGTACCGGCGGCGAGGGCGGGGCAGGGCCCGCGCCGCTCCCCTGCGGGGTTGCGCTGCGGCCGGCCCTTCGACCGGGGTGCGACGGCCGGGATCGTTTCGGGGCGGAGACGGGTGCGCGCTCAGTCGATGGCGGGCGCGCTCGCGCGATTGTGACGAAGCCGGAGCAGATTGCAGACCGACGCGACATTCGTTCGGGAGCTCCGAGCGGCAAGCCCGTCCCGGGCGCTCGGTCCCTGAAGACGGCTCGCCCTCACGGCGTGCTCGCCCTCTGATCCCTCCTCGAAGGGCAGGGCGCCGTCGACGATGCCGGACATGGGCCGGGACCGGATCCTGGGACGCCCGAACCGGCCTGTCGGCCGCCGGGGCTTCGAGGCCGGTTCTCGCCAGGGCGCCGCCATCACCGGCCCAGGGCCCTCTCGACCGTCGCCCGGTAACCGCTGGCCATCGGCGAGCCGTCGCGCCAAGCTGTGCGGAACAGGGGAACGCCATGAAAAGCCTTCTGCGCGCGGCCGCGCTGCTCGTCCTCGCGTTCGCCGGCGGCGCTGCGCAGGCCAAGGTCACACGGCTCGAGATCGCCTCTCGGCAGGCCTACGGTTCGTTCAAGGCCGGCGACTACGTGCGCCTGGATGGGCGCATCGCCGGGGAGCTCGCGCCCGACGCCTCCGACATTCCCGATCTCGGCAAGGCGACCCGCACGGCCGCCGGTCAGGTCGCCTACAGCGCGCGCATCATCCTGTTCATCCCCGTGGACCCCGCCGCAGGCAATGGCGCGCTGCTCGTCGACGTGCCCAATCGCGGCAAGGCCTACGCTAATGCGCTCTACAACAGCCCGCGCACCCGCCCCATGCCGTCCGGCACCCTCGATGCCGGCACCGGCTTCCTGGAGGATCGCGGCTTCGCCGTCGCCGAGGTGTACTGGGAGCTTGGACAGGGGGCGGATCTGCCCGCCTTCACCGACGCCGACGGGACGCGGCGCTTCGTCGAGGGCGTCGGCTTCGCCATCGTGCGCGATGCCGCCGACTTCCTGGCACATGCCGCGGCCGACACGGCCGGGACGCCGAACCCGCTGGCCGGGACGATCAGCCGGACGCTGGCCACCGGCAAGTCGCAGGACGGCCGCTTCCTGAAGACGTTCCTGCTCCACGGCTTCAACGTCGCGGAGGGGCGCCGGGTGTTCGACGGCCTGCACGTCTTCGTCTCCGGCGCCGGGCTGCTGCCGATCCTGCGATCGGGCACCGGGCCGGACTCGAGCGCCGACAAGACGCCGAACTTCGCCGATCCGGACTACCCGGGCGTCCATGACGGCCCGCTCACGATCGGCGCGATCGTGGCCGCGGTGGAGGCCCGGGGCGAGGTCCCCCCGAAGATGATGCTGCTCAATTCGACGGTCGACTACAGCTCGCTGCGCGCCTCCCTCGGCCGGAGCGGCGCGCACGGCACCGCCGACCTGCCGCTCCCGCCGAGCGTGCGGATGTACGATGTCGCCGGCGCCTCGCACGTCACCGTCGTGAAGGCTCCGGCCTGCGACCTGCCGCCGGGGCGGCTCGACTGGGCGCCCGTCGCCCGCGCGACGCTGCAGCGGCTGGACGACTGGGCCGCACGCAACGAGGCGCCCCCCGCCACGCGGCTGATGCCGCTCCAGCCCGCCAGGGATGACCCAAGCGTCCTTCAGGCGCCGAAAAACCTCCCCGCGGCCGTCGTCCAGGTGCCGCAGCGCGACGCGGACGGGAATCCCATCGGCGGCGTGCGTCTGCCGGACATCGCGGTACCGTTGGGCGTGCACGGCGGCCAGAACGCGCCGTTGACGACCTTCACGTGTTCGCTGGTCGGCGCGTACCAGCCGTTCGCGTCGACTCAGGCGGCGCGCGACGGCAGGCACCCGTCCCTGGCCGAACGGTACGCGGATCAGCAGGATTACGTGAACAAGGTCCGCGTCGCGGCCCGCGCGGCGGTCGCGGACGGCTTCCTGCTGCCGGAGGATGCAGCCGTCATCGTCAACGCGGCTGCCGAGAGCCCGGTCGTCGAGCAGAAGGCGCAGGCCGGGCCGCCCCGCTGACCCGCACCCCTGTTGGACGCGCGACGCTGGCCTCAGCCATGGCGATGCGAGGCCAACCTATGGGCGGCCACCGCCCGTCGCGGGCATCGAACCCGCGCCGCGTCCTCACGACAGAACCAGTCTCCGACCGGCCGCGGGCGGACGTCCCGGGAAGCGACGATGGCGGCTGCGGATCGGCGATCGATCTCGGCCCCGAGCCGGTCGCGAGATCGCCCCGGAGGATCGCAGGAAGCCCCGTGGGCCCCGCTAAGTCCCGGCCGCCGCAGCACTATCGCTGCCGAGCGTCGGGCGCTGACTTTTCACCAGGAAAGCCTGGTGGTGGAGGCAGTCACGTGCGAACCCGTCTCCAGCCGATTTTCGCTGTTGAGCGGGAAGATACAGGGATTGAAGTCGCAAACTAGATTTTGAGCGGTGCTCCGACTTTAGTTTGCTCCGTCTTATCAAGCTGGAGGACGGCGAATTCCCTAAGTGACTGAACAGGGAATTATGTGGGTCCGATCAGGCTGCGAGAGCGATATTCAGGGGGCGGTATTCGGCTGGCAGGGATGAACAGGCCACGTCGGGATGTGCATCTCGACCATCCTGATCCTGGACAAGAACGCCCGGGCATTAGATCTCGATTCTGCACGTCTGATGGAGCGGCGCGATGGCGAGAGATCCTAACGACGCCTCCGGTGGGCATGCAGGTGAACTGCCTCTGAGTCCGCCGCGCGATCGGATCCTGACTCAGGTGACGCCCCGGGAGGGTTGGACGGGCGATTGGAGTGCGGCGATCGACGAGCTGTGTGCGTTCGTCAGTGATCGTTATCCTGATGCTAACCTGCAGCAATTGAGATGGCGTTTAGCGCCGTTGCTCACCAAGACGGCCGAACTCGTCGCGGTGGGCAAAGTCGGCGATAAGAAGCCGGCGACCTACATCCGGGATACGATCGCGGAAGTTCGGGACATGCCGCCAGGAGAGGCCGTCGCGGTGTTGCGACACCCTCATGGCGTGCTTCGTAATTACCTCGATGGTCGATTAGAAGCAGAGGACGTCGAGGTCGATCGACCATCGGTTCCTACCTTGGATACCGACGAGCGCGCTGTGCAACGATACGCTCTCGCGACCTCCGCCGACGGTGACGTCTTGCCTCAGCCCCGCCGCGGCACCGAGAATCCTTGGGCCGTAGTCGCTGGCCTTGTGGCGGAATTTCTGTGCGATGTGACCGGTGGCGAGCCGAAGCGCACTTATGACGCTCACGCTGAGGCCGACGGAGGCTGGCCGCTGACGTTCTTCGGACGCTTCGCCGCGCTCGCTGTGCCCTCGGCGCAAGCGCCTCGCCTCGACAAGGTCTGGCGGAATGCCTTGGACGCCCGGGCCAAAAAATAAAGGCGGCCATTATCGCAGGCCACGTGTAGCAGGCAGACGCTCATCGGTTCGCCTCAACCGATGGAACAGTCATGACCGCCGACATCGAGACCCTCTCGCCCGCCGACCTCAGACCCAACCCAAGCAACGCGCGCACCCATCCTAAACGTCAGCTCGATGCGATCGCCGCCTCGATCCGGCGGTTCGGTTTCCTAAACCCCGTGCTCATTGATGCCGACGGCGTGATCATCGCCGGGCATGGCCGCGCACTCGCCGCCAAGCAGCTCGGCCTCGAACAGGTGCCGGTACTGCGCATCGAGCACCTGAGCGAGGCCGATAAGCGCGCCTACATCATCGCCGACAACAAGCTCG